>JGI26531J51214_10001192_pt1 | contig 18723 bp, 14 predicted proteins | sample ThiBiot_500_biof_2_FD_51214 | JGI IMG/M metagenome (IMG submission 51214)
TGCCGCATCTCGACGGCATCGAAGTGCTGCGCCGGCTGCGTGCCCGCGGCAGCACCACGCCTGTCATCATCCTCACCGCCAATGATGCCGTATCGAGCCGTGTGCGCGGACTGGACAGCGGCGCCGACGACTATCTGGTGAAACCCTTCAACGTCGATGAGTTCGAGGCGCGCGTGCGCGCGCAGCTCAGGCGCGGCCGGGGCAGCTTCGACCCTTCGGTGCGCTTCGGCAATCTCGCCTTCGACACTCAGGCGCGAACCTTCACGCTTAGCGAAGCGCCGCTCCACCTGACCGCGCGCGAGCATGCGGTGCTGGAGACACTGATCCTGCGGGCCGGGCGGCCGGTGCAGAAGACCGTGCTTGCCGAAAATATCTTCGGCTTCGACGACGAGACGAACCCGAATGCGCTGGAGATCTGCATCCACCGCGTCAGGAAGAAGCTCGAAGGCAGCGGCATGGCGATAACCACGCTGCGCGGCCTCGGCTACGCGCTCAAGATCGACGATGGCCACTAGAAGCCTGCAGCGCGAACTGCTGGGATGGTTGCTCGTGCCGCTCACGGCTGTTGTCTGCTTCAACGTATGGACAACATACGAAAGCGCGGTCGAAACCGCCGATCTGATCACCGACCGCACGCTGCTTGCCTCGGCCCGCGTCATCGCCGAGGATATCCAGGAAAACGATGGTGTGCTGGAAGCGACGATTCCACCGGCGGCGCTCGAAATGTTCGCTTCGGACCCGCCCGACCGGGTCTTCTACCGCGTGACGGCGCCGAGCGGCCTGATCATCGCGGGCCATCCCGATATTGTCGTGCCGCCCGGACAGCCTGCCGGTCTCGAACCGACCTTTTTCCAGACGATGTTTCGCGACCAGCCGGTGCGCGCGGTCGCGATCGCCCAGCCGATCATCAGCGCAAGGAATCCCGGGCGGGCCGTCGTTGCCGTCGGCCAGACCCTCAACGCGCATGATCAGTTGATGACCGGCCTATGGCTCAAGGCGTTGCGCGACCAGGTTCTGCTCGTGGCGGCCGCCGGTCTGCTCGGCGTCTTCGGGCTGCGCCGCGGTCTGGCGCCGATCCTGAAANTACGCGACGACGTCATCGAACGCGATCCGACNGAGTTGAAGCCCTTCGCGGTCAACTCGGTGCAGAGCGAACTGCGGCCGCTGGTCGAGGCGCTCAACGAAGCCTTCGCGCGCATCCAGCGCCAGATGGCCGCGCAGAGGCGGTTCGTCGCCAACGCGGCGCATCAACTGCGCACGCCATTGGCGCTGTTGAAGACGCAGGTCGGCGTCGGCATGCGTGAGCCCGGCACGGCCGCCAAGGAGGAGGCGTTGGCCGCCGCCGACAAGTCCGTCGACGGCATGGCGCGGCTGTCGAACCAGCTCCTGTCGCTTGCCCGTGCCGAGCAGGGCAGCTCCTCGCTNATGAAATCGGCTGTCGACNTCCAGGCNGTTGCCCGGGACGCCCTCGAGGGACTTACGCAGNCCGCGCTNTCGCGTGATATCGACCTCGGCTTCGAGGCCGGCGAGGGGGAGTTCGTGGTCTGGGGCCATCCCACCTTGCTGCGCGAACTGGTCGTCAACCTGGTCGACAATGCCCTGCGCTATACGCCCAGGCGCGGCTCGGTCACCGCCAGGATCAGTCGCGAGGGCGAAGCGATCCTGCTTCAGGTGGAGGACACCGGACCTGGCATTGCTGAAGTCGATCGGGAGAAAGTTTTCGAGCGTTTCTATCGAAGCGCCGAGGCGGGTGGCGACGGCACCGGCCTCGGGCTTGCCATCGTGCGGGAGATCGTCTCGTCGCATGACGGGGAGGTGGGGCTTTCCGGGCGGCAGCCTCCGCCCGGATTGACTGCATGGGTCAAACTGCCGGCGTACCGGCAGGGGTGATGTCGCTCACTGCGTCTCGTGCAGAGGCTGGGGCCGCCACTTCGCCAACCGGTCCTCCACCAGCGTCATCAGATATTCCGCGACCAGCGCCACGACCATGACGATGACGATCGCCGCATACATGCCGGCCGCATCGAACGAACCCTTGGCGATGTTGATCAGAAGGCCGATNCCGTAGCGCGAGCCGACGAACTCGCCGACGATCGCGCCGATGATGGCGAAGCCGAAACTGACATGCAGGCTGGCGAAGATCCAGCTCATCGCCGAAGGCACGATCACCGAGCGCGTCAACTGCCAGTCCGATGCGCCGAGGATGCGGGCATTGGCGATCATGGCGCGGTCTGCCTCTCTTACACCCTGGAACGCGTTGTGGAAGACGACGAAGAACACCATGACGAAGGCGAGCGCCACCTTGGAGCCAAGGCCGAGGCCGAGGATCATGATGAAGATCGGCGCCAGCACGACGCGCGGGATCGAATTGATCACCTTGATGTAGATCGAGAAGATGTCGGCCGCCATCCGGTTGCGGCCGAGCGCGACGCCGATGATGATACCCGCCACCGAGCCGGTGACGAAGCCCAGCACCGCTTCCTCCATGGTGACGTAGAGGTGGTACCAGAGCGGACCCTCCGAGGTGCCTTCCGTGATCCACTCGTAGAGCCGGCCGGCGATGGTGCTCGGCATGGCGTAGAAGAAGGGATCGATCCACGCCATCCGGCCGGCGAGTTCCCAGAGGCCAAGAAAGCCGATCAGGATGGCAAGCTGCCAGAAGGTAACGGTATGGCGCCGATGCGCGGCGGCCTTGGCGGCGGCGGCTTCGATCTCGGCGTCGGATGTTCCCGGTCGGAAGGTTCCGGTCGGTATGTTGATCGCTGCGTCGGCCATGGCTTCCTCCCTTACGCTGCGGCCCGCGCATAGCTGGTCTCGACCTCTTCCTTGAGGTCGGCCCAGATGGTGCGCGAATAGTCGATGAAGCTCTGCTCGTAGCGGATGTCCGCGACGACGCGCGGGCGGGGCAGGTCGATCGTGTAGACCGACTTCACCGTCGCCGGGCCCGCGGTCAGCACATAGACCTTGTCGGCCAGCGCGATCGCCTCTTCGAGATCATGCGTGACGAAGACCACGGACGCCTTGGCGTCGGACCACAGCCGCAGCAGTTCTTCATGCATGAGCACGCGGGTCTGCACGTCGAGCGCGGAGAACGGCTCGTCCATCAACAGGATCTCAGGGCCGTTGATGAAGGTCTGGGCCAGCGCCACGCGCTTGCGCATGCCGCCGGAAAGCTGGTGCGGATAGTGCTGCTCGAAGCGCGCCAGGCCGACGCGCGCCAGCCAGTCGCGCGCCGATGCCTGCGCCTGCGCCTTCGGCTTGCCGCGGAACAGCGGCCCTGCCATGACGTTCTCGATCACCGTGCGCCACGGAAACAGCGCGTCGGTCTGGAACACGAAGCCGATGCGTGGGTCGATGCCCTTGACCGGGGCACCCATGACGCGGACCTCGCCGGCGCTTGGGCTGGCAAGCCCGGTGACGAGGTTGAGCGTCGTCGACTTGCCGCAGCCGGTCGGGCCGACGACGGCGACGAATTCGCCGCGTTCGACCGTCATGGTGAAATCGCGGAGCGCCGTCAGCGATTTGCCGGTGGGCGAGAGAAAGCGACGGCTGACATTGATCAGCTCAATCGCGGGAGCGGTCTTGTCCGCAGCCATGGTGTCAAACTCCATCAGCCGGCGATCGCCGCGCGGGTGATCGCCGGACGCAAAACCTGGATGAATGCAAGGCGCGAGGCCGAGGCCTCGCGTCCGGCATTGTTTGCTATTTCGCGTTCTTCACGAATTCCGAAGTGTAGGTCTTGGAAAGGTCGATCTGCTTGCCCTGCAGATCCTTCGAGAAGGCCGACAGCACGGTCAGCACCGTCTCGGGGCCGCCTTCCGGCATCACGCCGTCGGCGGTGAACATCGCCTTGCCGGCATCGAGCGCCTTCACATAGCCGTCCTTGTCGCCGACATAGTAGTCCTTCGGCATCTTGTCGGCGATCTCGGCNCCGCTATGCGTGTTGATGAACTTCAGCGTCTTGACGAAGGCGTTGGCAAGCTTCTGCGCNGTGTCCTTGTGCGCCTCGACCCAGTCNGTCTGCATGTAGAGCGAGGCGGCGGGGTAGGTGCCGCCAAGGGCNGCCTTGGTGCCTTNCATCGTGCGCATGTCGATCAGGACCTTGGCCTCGCCGGTCTTGAGCAGGCGGGTGATGGTCGGCTCCGTCGTCATGCCGGCCTGGATCTTGTCTTGCTGCATGGCGGCGATGAAGGTGTTGCCGGCGCCGACCGGGACGGAGGTGAACTCGCCGAGCTTCAGGCCATTCTTGACGGCCAGGTATTGCGTCAGGAAGTTCGTGGACGAACCGAGGCCGGTGACGCCGAGGCTCATGCCCTTGAAGTCGGCGGGCGATTTGATTTCGGGATGCTTGGACGAGACGAGCTCGACTTCGCCCGGCGCCTGGCTGAACTGGACGACGGATTCGACGAACTTGCCCTTGGCCTGCAGGTCGATGCAGTGGTCGTAGAAGCCGACCACGCCCTGCACGGCGCCCGCCAGCATCTCGTTCTCGGCATCGACGCCGGCCGGCTCGTTGAGCAGCTCGACGTCGAGGCCCTCATCCTTGAAGTAGCCGAGCGCCTCGGCAAGCTTGGCGGGCAGGTAGATCTGCTTTTCGTAGCCGCCCACCATGATCGAGATCTTGTCGGCGGCATGCGCCGACGGCGCTGACAAGGCCATGGTGGCGACGAGTGCGGTTGTTGCGGCTGAATCGAACAGTATTCGCGCGAGCGACATGGCCTCTTCCCTGTGTTCGTTTCCCGCGTCCCTCTCTTCTCCCATCGCTTTTGCGACATTTGCGGGGACGCATTTCGATGTCTAGGACATCAACCTTTCATCAACCTTTCAACTGGCTGGCAGGACAAAAACCTTACAAATCAGTAAGCCGATCGTGCGTTGACGCAGAACCGGACGCTCGTGAGACTGGAGGCATGAAGGCTCTCCAGCGCAGATCGATGCTGATCCTTGGGGGCGCCTCAGGCCTGCTTGGCCTGGCNGTGCTCTCGACAGTCGTTGCGGCATTCGCCGCGAACGATGCCATTCCNGTGATCGCGAATGTGGCGCGCCGGGCCGACGTGCCGGTTTCGCTCATCGGCCTCGGTTCNGTCGCGCCACTGCACAGCGTGACCGTTACCAGCCGGATCGACGGCACGCTGATCAAGCTCGACTTCGCCGATGGCCAGGATGTTCACGCCGGCGACCTTCTGGCCGAAATCGACCCGCAGCCCTCGCGGGCAGCCCTTGCGCAGGCCGAGGCCACGAAAACGAAGGACGACGTCGCGCTGCAGAATGCCAGGCTCGATCTGGCCCGCGCGCAAACCCTGACGGCCAAGGGCGTCGGCTCGACGCAGGTGCTGGATACCGCCAAGGCGACCGTGGCGCAGCTCGAAGCGGCCGACAAGGTCGACCAGGCGGCGATCGACATCGCGCAGATCCAGGTCGGGTTCACACAGATACGCTCTCCGCTGGACGGCAGAGCCGGAATTCACATGGTCGACGCTGGAAATATCGTCCATGCCAGCGATACCGCTGGGATCGTGCGGATCAACCAGATCCATCCCGTCGCCGTCGATTTCTCGCTGCCGTCGGTCGATCTTGCCCGCATCCAGGCCATCATGAAGGCCGGCAATGCTCCCGTGGTCGCCGAGGACAACACCGGCCAGCGACTGGCCTCCGGGCATTTGAGCGTGGTGGACAACCAGATCAACAGCACGACCTCGACGATCAGGATACGCGCCGTCTTCGACAACGCTGATGATCGGCTCTGGCCGGGGCAGTTCGTCAATGTCCGTGTCCAGGTCGAGTTGCAGCGCGGCGTGGTCACGGTTCCGGTCACGGCAGTGGTGCGCGGCCCTGAAGGAACCTATGCATTTGTCGTCGACAAGGACAGGCATATAGTCAAGCGGCCGGTCGCGGTCAGCTATTCGGACGCTGAACTCGCCGTCATCGGGGAAGGCGTCCAGCCTGGTGAAACCGTCGTCACCGACGGTCAATACCGCATTCAGGACGGTGACCTGGTCGAGGTGAGCACGGCTCCGGCCGCGAAATAGCGCATGAATATTTCGGCGCCCTTCATCGTCCGCCCGATCGCCACCACGCTTCTGGCCATCGGTGTCACGCTGGTCGGCCTGGTGGCTTATTTCCTGCTGCCGATCGCCGGCGTGCCGCAGGTCGAGATCCCGACCATTCAGGTATCGGCCAGCCTGCCTGGGTCGAACGCCGAAACCATGGCGACGACAGTCGCGGCACCTCTCGAAAGGCAGCTCGCGCTGATCTCGGGCGTCACCTCGATCAGTTCCAGCAGCTCGCTCGGACGCACCTCCATCCAGGTCGAGTTCGACCTCGACCGCACGCTCGACGGTGCCGCGCAGGATGTGCAGACCGCCATCAGCGCCGCCGCCGGCGACCTTCCGAAGGATCTTCCCAGCCCGCCGACCTACGAGAAGGCCAACCCCGCCGACGCGCAGTTGATGTCGATTGCCGTCACCTCGGCCGACCTGCCGATCGACAAGGTCAACGACTATGTCGAGAATTATGTCGCGCTGCAGCTGTCGCGCGTCGTCGGCGTCGGGCTGGTCGATTTCCATGGCGAGCAGAAGTCGGCTGTCCGCATCCAGGTCAACCCGACGGCCGTGGCGGCGCTGGGACTGAGCCTGGAGGACATCCGCTCCGCTATTTCGAGCGCGAGCGTCAACGCGCCAAAGGGCACGTTGGACGGTCCCCGGCAATCACTGACCCTTGCCGCCACGGACCAGCTTTCCGACGCGGCCGCGTTCAACGCGGTGATCATCGCCTATCGCGGTGGCGCGCCGGTCCGCGTCAGCGACATCGGCGGCGCCATCGACGGCGTCGAGGACATCAGGCAGGCAGCCTGGCTCGACGGCCAGCGGGCTGTCATTATCGATGTTCACAAGCAGCCTGGCTACAACATCAACGAGACGGTGCAGCGCGTGAAAGATCTGCTGCCGGACCTGCAGCGCACCTTGCCGCCCTCCATCAAGATGCAGGTTCTGGGCGACCGCACACAGACCATCCGGTCCTCGGTGGCCGAAGTTCAGTTCACCATGGCGATCAGCGTCGGCCTCGTCGTCCTGGTGATTTTCCTGTTCTTGCGACACGTGCGCGCCACGCTCATTCCGAGTGTGACGATTCCGGTGTCTCTGCTGTGCACCTGCGCGGCGATGTACCTGCTCGGCTATACGATCGACAACGTGTCGCTGATGGCGCTCACCATTGCCGTCGGCTTCATCATCGATGACGCCATCGTGATGGTGGAGAACATCATCCGCCATATCGAGAACGGCGACACGCCGATCGAGGCGGCTCTGAGCGGGTCGCGCGAGATCGGATTCACGATCATATCGATGACCGCCTCGCTGGTTGCCGTCTTCATTCCGCTCCTGTTGATGGGCGGCTTGATCGGCCGACTGTTCCGGGAGTTCGCCGTCGCGGTCAGCATCGCCATCATGATGTCTGGCGTGATCTCGCTGACGTTGACGCCGATGATGTGCGGCTGGCTGTTGAAGCCGATCGACCGCAACGTTCGCGAGAACGTCTTTTCGCGCGCCCTGGAATCAACCTTNGCCGGNATGCTCCACGTCTATGACGTCGGCCTGCGCTGGGTGCTGCGCCACAAGCCGGTCATGCTCCTGTTCATGGCGGCGACGCTCGGCGCAACGGTCTATCTCTACCAGGTCATCCCGAAGGGATTTTTCCCGCAACAGGACAACGGCACCATCTCGGGCAGCTCGGAGGCGGCGCAGGATATTTCCTACGACGCCATGGTCCGGCGCCAGCAGGAATTGGCCAAGGTCATTGAGGCCGATCCGGACGTGCAGACCGTCTACTACTGGGTCGGCGCCAATCCGACCGTCAACAGTGGTCGGCTGATGATCGACCTCAAGCCGCTGAGCCAGAGGCATGCGACGGCGACGCAGGTCATCAACCGCCTGCGCAAGGCGGCGGCGAAGGTCGAGGGTATCGCGCTGTTCGGCCAGGCGCGCCAGGACGTGCAGATCGGCGCGCGGGTCAGCAAGACTCAGTATCAGTACACGCTACAGGATCCGGACGTGAACGAACTGTTCAAATGGGCGCCGATCATGCTGGCCAAGCTGCAGACATTGCCCGAACTGCAGGATGTGACCGGCGACCTGCAGTCGAGCGCGCCGAGAATGACGCTGAAGATCGACCGCGACCTGATCGGCCAGCTCGGCATCACGCCGCAGGCCATCGACGACACGCTCTACGATGCTTTCGGTCAGCGTCAGGTGGCGACGATCTTCACTCAGCTCGACCAGCATCACGTCGTTCTGGAGCTCGAACCGCGCTTCCAGGAGGACGCATCGGCGCTTGCCCGCCTGTTCGTGCGCTCCGCGACCAGCGGGCAGATGGTGCCGCTTTCGGCGCTGACACATTACGAGACGTCGGTGTCGCCGCTGACCATCAACCATCAGGACCAGTTTCCGGCCGTAACGCTGTCGTTCAACTTGGCGCCCGGACATTCCCTCGGCGATGCGATCTCGGCGATCCAACGGCTCGAGCAATCGGTGATCAAGCCTGCGGCGCTGACCGCGCGCTATCAGGGATCGGCGAAGGTCTTCCAGTCCTCGCTCGCCACGCAGCCATATCTGATCCTGGCCGCGATTGTCGCCGTCTACATCGTGCTCGGCATGCTCTATGAGAGCTTCGTGCATCCTTTGACGATCCTGTCGACGCTGCCGTCGGCTGGAGTCGGTGCGTTCCTGGCGCTGATGGCGCTGGGGTACGACTTTTCGCTGATCGCGCTGATCGGCGTCATCCTGCTCGTCGGCATCGTCAAGAAGAACGCGATCATGATGATCGACTTCGCGCTGGACGGCGAGCGGCGCAGGCAATTGCCGGCGGAAGAGGCCATCTACCAGGCCTGCATCCTGCGGTTCCGGCCCATCATGATGACGACGATGGCGGCATTGCTCGGTGGCCTGCCTTTGGCACTGGGCACCGGCGCCGGCTCGGAGCTGCGCCGGCCCCTCGGCATCGCCATCGTTGGTGGCCTGCTGTTGTCGCAGTTCCTGACCCTCTACACCACGCCGGTCATCTACATCTATCTCAGCAGGTTCGGCCATTTGAGATGGTTCTGGCGCCGCAAGGCCGGCCCTGAGATATTGATGCCCGATCCCGGCGCGGCTCCGGTGACTGATATTGGCCCGGACATACGACCGGAGTCGCTTCCACGGCGATATGAGAAGCCGGGGATCGTCAGGCAGAATTGACCGCCGGCGGTTTCCACCGGCAGACAAGGGGTGGCATCCGCCGGCCGATTCGTCCTACGAGGAGCGAATTGCTGAACAGTTTAAGGAACAGTGCGAAGCGGGTTTCCCGTCCGGAGTTCCGAAAGAGCCAACATCTGAGGTGCTCTGGTGTTTCGGTGGGATGCCGGGTCGCCTTGAGGATCAGGTTTTTCTCATGAGGGTCTGGCGGTTTCTGGTTACCGTATTGGCCACCGTGGCTGTCGCCGTGGTGCTGGGCGCGTTGGTGCCGCGCCCGTTGTGGCCGGCGGCGATGGCGGGGCAGGGGACGCGGCATATCCTCGTTCTGAAGAACCCCATTCACACCGATATCGCAATCCCGGTCGACGACCGTGTGCGGCAACGCTTTCACTTCCTCGCCGATGCCGGCATTCCCACCGAGAACCCGCAAGTGCGCTATATCGTCTTCGGCTGGGGCGGCCGCGCCTTCTATCTGGAGACGCCGACCTGGTCGCAATTGAAGGCCGAGCCCGTCATCAAGGCGCTCACCCTCGACGCCGCCGTCATGCATGTCGATGTAGCGGGTGCCATTGCCGAGCCGCATCCGGACATTGCCGGCTTCGATGTCACGGAGACCGATTTCGCCGCGCTGCTCGATTATATCGAGGCCAGCTTTCAGCACGGGGCCAACGGCCCGGTCGCCATCGAGAGCGCCGGCTATTCCAACTTCGACCGTTTCTATGAAGCCAATGGCAGGTTCAACGCTCTGGTCGGCTGCAACACCTGGACGGCCGCCGCGCTGCGCGCCGCCGGGCTGCGCACTGGCTGGTGGAACCCGCTGCCGGTCTCCTTGGGGCTTTCGATGCGTCTCTACAATTGAAGACGGGCGCGCCGCCCGTGTCAGACAGACCGATCAGCGCCGGACGATCTTCGGCTGCTCCCAGCCGTAGAGCCAGTCGAGATCCGACGCCAGCTTCCGTGAGCCTCGCGCGCCGAGGAACAGGTTGCGGGCGATCGCCACCGGGCCGGTCGCATGCCAGGCGAGACGGTTGAGCGCGCCGCGCCGGGCGACCTTGGCAATACGCGGCCGCCGCAGGTTCTCCCACACGGCGAGGCTCTGCGCCGGATCGCCGGGGAAATCGGCGACCGTGCCGGCGAGCATGGCCGCATCCTCGATCGCCATCACGGCGCCTTGCGCGGCGAAGGGCGTCATGGCGTGAGCGGCATCGCCGATCAGTGCGACGCCCCTTGGCGTCGTCCATTGCCGTTGCTCGACGGTGTGAATCGGCCAGGCGATCCATGGCCCCGCCTCTTTCGCCAGGCGCAGCAATGCCGGCGCCGTGCCGCGCATCGCGCCTGACAGAATGGCCGGGTCGGCATGTCCGGACCAGCCTTCGGCGATGCGCTCGCCCCGCGTGAAGGCGACCAGGTTGAAGGCTTCGCCGCCGCTCACCGGATAGGCCACCATATGGAAGCCGGAATGCAGGAACGTGGTCACGCAATCGCCGGCGCCGAGCGTGGAAAAGATCCGTCCGGCCGCGCTGTCCGCCGCGACGGTGGAACGCCAGGCAAGTTCGCCTGAGAACCGACTGTTCGCGAAACCGGGTTCCTGGCTGGCCAGGAGCGCCCGTATGGAGGACCACACACCATCGGCGCCGACCAGCAGGTCTCCGCGCGCCTCGACAGTGCGGCCCTCGGCCTCGACCGCGGCCGTGACCCCGGACGTATCGACGGCGACCCCGCTTACCCGAGCGCCGGTGACGAGCGAGATCGCCGGTTGCTCGGAGACGCGCGACAGCAGCGCTGCCTGGACGTCGGCGCGGTGGGCGACCAGATAGGGTGCGCGCCAGCGATCCTCGCCGGCCTGTCCCATGGGCACGCGCGCCAGTTCACGCAGGCTCGAGGCGTCCTTGAGCACCACGGCCTCGGGCCGGATCGCCCTGGCCGCCAGCCGATCGAGCGCGCCGAGTTGCCGCAGGATGCGTGTTGCGTTGGGGGAGAGCTGGATGCCGGCGCCGGCCGCTTCGAGACGCGGCGCCTGCTCGAACACTTTCACACTGAGGCCGCGCTCGGCGAAAGCCAGCGCCGCGGTCAGTCCCGCTATGCCTGCCCCGGCGATGATGACCTGCCGGGACCGCGTCTCCGTCATGGCCGGATGACGATCAGGCGGCCTGGTCGATGTAGAGACACCCCGAGGGCTGCGTTTCCGTCGCCTTCAGCGAAGGCGCGTAGCGGTAAAGGGTCGAGCAGTAGGGGCAGACCTTCTCATTGTCGTCGCCCATGTCGAGAAACACATGCGGATGGTCGAAGGGCGGGTTGGCCCCGGTGCACATGAATTCCCTGACGCCGATATCGATCGCCGGATAGCCCGCGTCGTTCTGGAAATGGGGAATGGAACCACCTGCCATCGTCGTCTCCTTGGAGCTTGCGTGTCCAATGGACGCGCAACGCATGCTCTGCCATCTTCGCATCGGCGCGTCGTCCTTCCCCAGCCGGATGGGCTGGAAGGGCACGCGCTCCGTGCCTTGCGTTTGGATCATAACCTGTCTCTTTGCAAGATCGATGAAATGAAACTGTCGTAAAAGCCTGTCAGAGGATAAGTTGAGCCGGTTAACCGGCTGGCGCATAACCCCGAAGGTTGGAATCGACTTTCGGAAAGGATCATGCGCCAAATCAAAGGGCTAGAGCGTCCTTTGCGCGTCCAGAAGGACGCGCGGCGCTCTAGGAGCGTTTTCGCCGCCGAACGATGCCCGTCTGGCCGGGCGGGACGGGGCGGCGATCGGGGAAGAACAGGGAACCATGAACGAACTGAAGCCGGTACAGAGCGAATTCACGGGCGCCGAGGTGGCAAGGCCCGAGGGCGGGAATCCGGACCGCTTCGTCAATCGCGAGTTTTCCTGGCTGCAATTCAACCGACGTGTTCTCGAGGAGTCCCTCAATCCTCATCACCCGTTGCTCGAACGCGTCCGCTTCCTGTCGATCTCCGCCGCCAATCTCGACGAATTCTTCATGGTGCGCGTCGCGGGCCTTGCCGGCCAGGTGCGCGAAGGCATCGTGCTCAAGAGCCCGGACGGCCGCACCCCCGAGCAGCAGCTCGAACAGTTGCTGCGCGAGGTCGAGCGCCTGCAGGAAGACCAGCAGAAGAGCCTGTCAGCGCTGACGGTCCTTCTCAACAAGGAAGGCATCGAGAGCATAACCCGCGATGCCCTGACCAAGGATGAGAAGGTCTGGCTGGAAGAGCACTTCCAGGAACAGGTTTTCCCGGTGCTGACCCCGCTGTCGATCGACCCGGCGCACCCTTTCCCGTTCATCCCGAACCTCGGCTTCTCGATGGCCCTGCAGCTTCGCCATCGCAAGAACGGCGAGGAGATGAGCGCGCTGCTGCGCCTGCCGGTGGCGCTGAAGCGGTTCACCCGCCTGCCGGACCGCAAGCAGCATGTCCGCTTCATCCCGCTGGAGGAGGCTGTCGGCATCTATATCGGCAAGCTTTTCCCGGGCTACGAGGTCAAGGGCTCCGGCACGTTCCGCATCATCCGCGACAGCGATATCGAGGTCGAGGAAGAGTCCGAGGATCTCGTGCGGCTGTTCGAGACGGCGTTGAAGCGGCGCCGTCGCGGCTCGGTGATCCGCATCGAGTTCGACATGCTGATGCCGGCCGAACTGCGCGACTTCGTCGCCGGTGAGCTCGGCGTCGCCTCCAATCGCATCAGCGTGCTGACCGGCCCGCTGGCGCTCAGCCAGATTTCCGAGATCGTCTCCGTGGCGCGCGACGACCTCAAGTTCACGCCCTTCAATCCGCGCTTTCCCGAGCGTATCCGCGAGCATGGCGGAGACTGTTTCGCGGCCATCCGCGAGAAGGACATCGTCGTCCATCACCCCTATGAGTCCTTCGACGTGGTGGTGCAGTTCCTGCGCCAGGCGGCGGCCGACCCCGAGGTGGTGGCGATCAAGCAGACCCTCTACCGTACATCGAACGACAGTCCGATCGTGCGCGCGCTCGTCGACGCGGCCGAGGCCGGCAAGTCGGTGACGGCGCTGGTCGAGCTCAAGGCCCGCTTCGACGAGGAAGCCAACATCCGCTGGGCGCGCGACCTCGAGCGCGCAGGCGTTCAGGTGGTCTTCGGCTTCCTGGAATTGAAGACGCATGCGAAGATGTCGCTGGTGGTGCGCCGCGAGGATGGCAGGCTGCGCAACTACGTGCATCTGGGCACCGGCAACTACCACCCGGTCACCGCCCGCATCTACACCGACCTGTCCTTCTTCACCACCGATCCGACGATCGCGCGCGACGTCGCGCAGATCTTCAATTTCATCACCGGCTATGCCGAGCCGACGGAGGAGATGCATCTCGCCGTCTCGCCCTTCACGCTGCGCAGCCGCATCCTGAAGCACATTTCGGATGAGATCGCGCATGCGCTGGAAGGCAGGCCGGCGCGCATCTGGATGAAGATGAACGCGCTCGTCGACCCGATCGTCATCGACGCCCTCTACGACGCCAGCCGGGCTGGGGTGGAGATCGATCTCGTCGTGCGCGGCATATGCTGCCTGCGGCCACAGGTGCCCGGTCTTTCGGAAAACATCAGGGTGAAGTCGATCGTCGGCCGCTTCCTCGAGCACAGCCGCATCTATTGCTTCGGCAATGGCCACGGCCTGCCGTCGGACGAGGCGATCGTCTACATTTCCTCGGCCGACATCATGCCGCGCAATCTCGACCGTCGCGTCGAGACGCTGGTGCCGATCACCAATCCAACTGTGCATGAGCAGGTCCTTGGCCAGATCATGCTCGGCAACATCATGGACAACCAGCAAAGTTTCGACGTATTGGCTGACGGGACCTCCCGGCGCGTCGTGCTGGAAGAGGGCGAGGAACCGTTCAACGCGCAGGAATACTTCATGACGAACCCGAGCCTGTCCGGACGGGGCGACGCGCTTAAATCGCATGCGCCACAGCGCATCGCGCAGTTCAAGCGCCGCAAGAAGAACGCCGCAGCGTCCGGCTGATGATTTCATCGTCCCAGGGCCGGCTCCAGGACCGCCGACCGCTGTCCATCGTCGACATCGGATCGAACTCGATCCGCCTCGTCGTCTATGAAGGGCTGGCGCGTTCACCCACGATGCTGTTCAACGAGAAGATGCTCGCCGGCCTTGGCCGGGGCATCGTCTCCACCGGCAAGCTCGATCCTGAGGCGGTGACGCGCTCGATGGAAGAGTTCCGCCGCTTTCGCGCGCTTTCCGACCAGGCCGGCGCCGAGCATATCTATGTCCTGGCGACTGCCGCCGCCCGCGAGGCGGGCAACGGCCCCGATTTCATTCGTCGTGCCGAGGACGTGCTGAAGACCGAGATCCGGGTGCTTTCCGGACGCCAGGAGGCACATTATTCGGCGCTCGGCGTGATTTCCGGCTTCCATCCCGCCAGCGGCATCGCCGGCGACCTCGGCGGCGGCAGCCTGGAGCTGATCGACATCAATGGCGAGGCCATCGGCGAGGGCATCACGCTTCCGCTCGGCGGCCTGCGGCTGCAGGATATGTCGAAGAATTCGCTCATCCAGGCGCAGCGCATAGCGCGCCTGGAACTGGCGCGGGCAAAGCTGCTGAAGGGCGGCCAGGGCAGGGTGTTCTACGCCGTCGGCGGCACATGGCGAAACCTTGCCCGCCTCCACATGGAGATGACCAACTACCCGCTCGGTGTCATGCATCACTACGAGATCTCCGCCGAGAGCGCCCAGACCTTCCTGAGACAGGTGGCGAAAGGCGAGGTGGAAAAGGTGAGGGGCATCGAAGGCGTGTCCAAGAACCGCCGCTCGCTGCTGCCATACGGCGCCGTTGTGCTGCAGGAGATCATGACGGCGATGCAGCCATCCAAGATCGTCGTGTCGGCGCAGGGCGTGCGCGAGGGCTTCCTCTATTCGCTGCTCGACGAGGCCGAGCAGAAATCCGACCCGCTGATCTCCGCCGCCGAGGAACTCGCCCTGCTTCGCTCGCGCTCGGTCCACCACGCGCACGAACTGGTCGAGTGGACCGGCAAGGCCTTTTCCGCTTTCGGCATCGACGAGACCGAGGATGAGGCGCGCTACCGCCAGGCCGCCTGCCTGCTGGCCGACATCGGCTGGCGGGCGCATCCCGAATATCGCGGCAAGCAGTCGCTCAACATCATCGCCCACGCCTCCTTCATCGGTGTCGATCATCCCGGCCGTGCCTATCTGGCGCTGGCCAGCGCCTATCGTCACGACGGCGTCTTCAACGAGACGATCGCGCCGGAGATCAAGGCGCTCGCCACGCCGCGCATCCTCGAACGCGCCCGCCTTCTGGCGGCGATGATGCGTGTCGTCTACCTGCTGACGGCGGCGATGCCCGGCGTCATGCCGAGGTTGAAATGGGAGAACCGCGGCGACGGCATGCTGGCCCTGGTGCTCCCCGGTTCGCTTGCCGGCCTCTATGGCGAGCGCCCCGCCGGAAGGCTGGCGCAGCTGGCAAGAATCGCTGGTCGCCGCTTGGCGCTGGCGGTCGAGGGCGGCCCGAGCGTTTCTGTGAAATAGGAAGGGCGTGGCGAGCCCTCAGGTCACCTCGGCTCCGACGCCGAAATTGCGCCCGTCGATCGACCATGCGCCGGCGCCGGCCATGGCCAGCGCCAGGAAGCCGCCTGATATCGCGATATCCTTCATCAGCATCTGGGAATGCAGGAAGGCAAGCGTCGGGTCGTCGCCCTGGCCGTAATGGCCGATGAAGCCGGCGACGATGCAGAACGCGGCCAGCAGCAGCGCCGCTATCCGCGTCTGAAGGCCGACAAGGATCAGAAGCCCGGCAATCAGTTCGAACAATCCCGTGCCCCAGGCGGCAAGCATCGGCGACGGCAATCCAAGGCCGGCGAAGTAGCTCGCGGTGCCGGCTATGTTGGACAGAGCCTGGAGGCCGGACGGCACGAACATGGTGGCAAACAGCAGCCTGGAGATGAGGAGCAGGGCATTGCGAAGCATGGTCACCTCCTGTCAGCCACGGCTGGCCCGACGCCGCGCCGCTGTGCGCGCAGGGCACTCTAGCACTCCCACCGGCCGGCAGTGCTGAGGTGACAACGAAAAAGCGGCGCGGAAAATTCCGCGCCGCTTCCAGGTCGGTCCGGGAGGAAGTATCAGCCGCGCTTGGCGTCGATCGAGTAGGCGCCGGCGCCGAGCACCGCCAGCAGCAGGAAGCCGCCGGTGAGGCCGAGGTTCTTCTGCAGCATCAGCATCTGCATCTGGTCGCCGAAATTGAGGTGCGCGATCGCGGTCGCGGCCAGCGTGAAGACGGCGAGCACCACCGCCACGATGCGGGTCTTGAAGCCGACGAGGATGGCCAGGCCACCCAGAAGCTCGATCAGGCCGGCGCCGACCGCGACGAGCGTCGGCAGCGGCAAGCCGATGCTGCCAAACCACTGCGCGGTGCCCGAGATTGCCGTCAGCTTGGCAAAGCCCGAGAGGATGAAAAGGATCGAAAGAAGGATGCGGCCGACCAGCACGACGCCGGAAGCGTTCGAGGCGGTGCCGGTGCCGGCGAGGGAAGTGTTGATGGACATGGCGACTCTCCGAATGGATTTGATGGACAGTCAGATAGCCGATGGAGACTGTTCACCAAAGCCGCCTATCTGGCGACACATTGTTCACAGAGTCTATATTCTGGTGGTCGCGCGACCGGCGCGAAATTCATCTCGCCCGGATGCGTTGCCGCAGCAAATTCGCCCGCCGCAAAAAATACCTCGCTCCTCGTGCGCGGAAACTTGACGGGTTGAATAGACCGCCCGCCCCGGGATTGCCGGGGCCGCCGCGGCGCCATCCCTGGGGCTACGCTGCGCCTTGCGTCGCTGCACCCGGGGGATGACACCGTTGACGGAGCGTCATCCCGGATGGGTCATGTCCTCGGGCCGTACCAGCCGGTCGTAGTCGGCTTCGCTGACAAGCCCGGTGGCGAGCGCTTCCTCACGCAGCGTGGTGCCGTTCTTGTGCGCCGTCTTGGCGATCTTGGCGGCATTGTCGTAGCCAATGGTGGGGGCAAGCGCCGTCACCAGCATCAGCGAGCGGTCGAGCGCGGCCTTGATGTTGTCTTCACGCGCCTCGATGCCGACGACGCAATTGTCGGTGAACGAGACCGACGCGTCGGCGAGCAACTGCACCGATTGCAGGAAATTGTAGGCCATCAGCGGATTGTAGACGTTGAGCTCGAAATGGCCCTGGCTACCGGCGAAGGTCAGCGCCGCGTTGTTGCCGAACACCTGCACGCAGACCTGCGTCATCGCCTCGCACTGGGTCGGATTGACCTTGCCCGGCATAATCGAGGAACCGGGCTCGTTCTCCGGCAGCGACAGTTCGCCGAGGCCCGACCGCGGGCCCGAACCCAGGAAGCGGATGTCGTTGGCGACCTTGAACAGCGCCGCCGCCGCAGCGTTGATCGCGCCATGCGAGAACACCATGGAATCGTGCGCCGCAAGCGCCTCGAACTTGTTCGGCGCGGTAACGAAGGCAATGCCGGTGATGGACGCGATGCGGTCCGCCACCTTCTCTGCGAAGCCGACCGGCGCGTTGAGGCCGGTGCCGACGGCGGTACCGCCCTGCGCCAGTTCCTGCAGGCCCGGCAGGGTCATCTCGATGCGCTTGATCGACGAGGCCACCTGCGCGGCGTAGCCGGAGAATTCCTGGCCGAGGGTCAGCGGCGTCGCGTCCTGGGTGTGGGTGCGGCCGATCTTGATGATGTGGTTGAAGGCCTGGCTCTTGGCCACCAGCGCCTTGTGCAGGTGCTTCAGCGCCGGCAGCAGGTCGTGGACGATGCGCTCCGCGCAGGCGATGTGCATGGCCGTCGGATAGGTGTCGTTCGACGACTGGCTCATGTTGACATGGTCGTTCGGGTGAACCGGCTTCTTCGAGCCCATCACGCCGCCGAGCAGTTCGATCGCCCGGTTGGAGATCACCTCGTTGGCGTTCATGTTGGACTGCGTGCCGGAGCCCGTCTGCCAGACGACCAGCGGGAAGTGGTCGTTGAGCTTGCCGTCGATCACTTCCTGCGCCGCCTGGACGATCACCTTGCCGATCGCGGGATCGAGACGCTTGAGCTCCATATTGGCTTCGGCCGCGGCGCGCTTGACGATGCCGAGCGCGCGCACGATCGAGGCAGGCTGCTTCTCCCAGCCGATCTTGAAGTTGCCGAGCGAACGCTGTGCCTGCGCGCCCCAGTATCGGTCTGCGGCGACCTCGATGGGACCGAACGTGTCGGTTTCGGTTCTGGTCTTCTGCGCGCTCACGGCTATCTCCTTGTCGATTTCGGCAAGGGCGTATCGCGTTGCACAAGGGGCATCAAGCGGAGATTGCGGGCGACGACGATGCAAATCGTTTGAAGGGCAGCGATGGCGCCAAAGCGGCCGAAGGAGGCCTCTCGCATAGATCGCCGACACCNCCCCGTCGCGGGAGGCATCGGCGCTTTACGCGCGGCTACCGCCTCTGTCGCCTTCGGCGACATCTCTCTCCCGACGCGGATTGCTTATCCCAGTGGCGGG
>JGI26531J51214_10001240_pt1 | contig 18257 bp, 18 predicted proteins | sample ThiBiot_500_biof_2_FD_51214 | JGI IMG/M metagenome (IMG submission 51214)
AACAGCAGGAGAAGGACGCCCACCAGCGGCAGGAACGTGACCGTTGAAAGAATGGGCCAATCGGTCATCAGAGGGAACTCCCGAGCATCATCCAAGTAACGAGGGCAGCAATGCCGAGCAGCATCGCGAAAGCATAGTGATAGAGGTAGCCGGTCTGCAGGCGCACGACGCGGTTGGTGACATCCACGACGCGGGCGGCGATGCCGTTCGGGCCGATGGTGTCGATGACGCCCACGTCGCCCTTCTTCCAGAGGAAGCGGCCAAGCGCCTTGGCGGAACGGACGAAGAGGAAATCGTAGAGCTCGTCGAAGTACCACTTGTTCAACAGGAACTCGTAGAGCACGTGCTGCTGCTGAGCGAGCTTGCGCGGCGTCTCCGGCGACTTGATGTAGAAATACCAGGCGGTCACGAGGCCGAGCAGCATGGCGATGAAGGGGCTGAGCTCAACCCAAACAGGCGCATGTTCCATTTCCTCGAGGATCTTGTTGTCCGGGAGCGTGAACAGCGCATGCTTCCAGAATTCCTCGTAGGCATGGCCGACGAAATCCGCGTTGAAATACATGCCGGCGCCGACAGCACCGATCGCCAACAGGTAAAGCGGGATCAGCATGACGTTCGGCGATTCATGCACATGATGCATGACTTCGTGCGAAGCGCGCGGCTTGCCGAAGAAGGTCATGAAGATCAGGCGCCAGGAGTAGAAGCTGGTGAACATTGCCGCAATGACCAGCAGCGTGAAGGCGAAACCGGCGGCTGCGTTATGCGAGGCGAAAGCCGCCAGGATGATCGCATCCTTCGAGATGAAACCGGCAAAACCGATATGGGTCAGCGGAATGCCGACGCCGGTGATCGCCAGCGTGCCGATAATCATCATCCAGTAGGTCTTCTTGATGTGTGTGCGAAGACCACCCATATGCCGCATATCCTGCTCGCCGTCGACGGCGTGGATGACCGAGCCGGCGCAAAGGAAGAGCAGAGCCTTGAAGAAGGCGTGCGTGAAGAGATGGAAAATGGCCGCGCCGTAAGCGCCGACGCCGAGGGCGACGAACATGTAGCCGAGCTGCGAACAGGTCGAATAAGCGATGACGCGCTTGATGTCGTTCTGCACGAGGCCGACGGTCGCGGCGAAGAAGGCCGTTATCGCGCCGATGACGGTGACGACGGTCAACGCATCCTGCGACAGTTCAAAGATCGGCGACATGCGGGCGACGAGGAAGACGCCGGCGGTGACCATCGTTGCGGCATGGATGAGCGCCGATACCGGCGTCGGGCCTTCCATGGCGTCCGGCAGCCAGGTGTGCAGCAGGAACTGCGCCGACTTACCCATTGCGCCCATGAAGAGCAGCAGGCAGACGGCCGTCAGGGCGTGACCGCGATCGAGATGCATGCCCAGGAAGTTGAGCACGATGTCACTGGACTGGCCGCCCTGCCCCGAGGCAAAGCTCTGGGCGTTAGCGAAGATCACGTCGAAATTGATCGAGCCGAAGAGGACGAAGACGCCGGCAATGCCGAGCACGAAGCCGAAGTCGCCGACGCGGTTGACGATGAAGGCCTTGATCGCTGCTGCGGAGGCGGACGGCTTCTTGAACCAGAAGCCGATCAGCAGATAGGAGGCCAGACCGACGCCTTCCCAGCCAAAGAACATCTGGGCGAGGTTGTCGGACGTCACCAGCATCAGCATGGCGAAGGTGAAGAGCGAGAGATATGCGAAGAAGCGCGGACGATGCGGGTCGTGGTGCATGTATCCGATCGAGTAGACGTGAACCAGGGTCGAAACCGAGTTCACAACGATCAGCATCACCGAGGTGAGCGTATCGACGCGCAACGACCAGGAGACGTCGATGCCGCCGGACTGTATCCAGCGCAGGACTTCGACCTTGATCGGACCATCCGTGTGGCCGAGCGCCACCGTGAAGAAGACGACCCACGACAGAATGGCCGCGATGATCATCAGGCCGGTGGTGACATATTCCGAAGCCTTGGCGCCGATCGCCCGGCCGAAAAGCCCTGCTATGATCGCGCCAATCAGGGGAAGAAAGACGATAGCCTTATATAAGAACATAGCTGTATCAGCCCTTCATCACGTTGACGTCTTCAACCGCGATGGAGCCGCGGTTGCGGTAGAAGACGACGAGAATTGCAAGACCGATCGCGGCTTCAGCCGCGGCGACGGTCAAAATGAACAGAGCGAAAACCTGGCCGACGATGTCGTTGAGGAACGACGAGAAGGCGACCATGTTGATGTTGACCGCGAGCAATATGAGTTCGACCGACATCAGGATGATGATGACGTTCTTGCGGTTGAGAAAGATACCGAAAACGCCGAGCACGAAGAGGATGGCGCTGACCGTCAGGTAATGGGAAAGTCCGATGACCATGTTCTTGTTCCTTTGATCCCCGTGCCTCGCCTCAGACGCCCTGCCCCGGCTTGACCTTAACCACCTCGACGGCGGTCGCGGGCGTGCGGGCGACCTGTTGGGAAATATTCTGGCGCTTGATGTGTGTGCGATGCTTCAGCGTCAGAACGATCGCGCCGATCATCGCCACCAGCAGCACAAGGCCGGCGATTTCGAAGAAATAAACGTAGTTGGTGTAAAGCACGTCGCCGAGGGCGGCAGTGTTCGTCCGCTGCGTCACGGCCGGGATCGGCATGGCGACGGACTTGGCGATCGTCGGCGAAATCACGCTGCCGCCGATGACGACGATGAGCTCAGCCGCGAGAATGATGCCGATCAAAGCGCCGATCGGGGCATATTCCAGAATGCCGGCCCTGAGCTCCGAAAAGTCGATATCGAGCATCATGACGACGAAAAGGAAGAGAACCGCCACGGCGCCGACATAAACGACCAGCAGGATCATCGCCAGGAACTCAGCCCCCATCAGGAGGAACAGGCCGGCCGCGTTGAAGAAAACCAGGATGAGGAACAGGACCGAATGGACCGGATTCCGCGCCGAGATGACCATGAACGCCGACGCCACAGCGACAAAGGCGAAGATATAGAAAAAAAGAGCCTGCAGACCCATGTTGGTGCCTTTTTCGTCTTCCCCCGGGCAGCAGGGAGTATCCCCTGCCCGATGGAGCTCGGTCGGACTTTCGTCCGGCAAAGCTCCGGTCTAGATTCAACCGCGACGGCGACAATCGGTCGCCTGTCACGGCATATTCAAAACTCCGCTCAGCGGTACGGCGAATCCATCGCGATGTTGTGCGCGATTTCGCGTTCCCAGCGGTCGCCATTGTCCAAGAGCCGCGCCTTGTCGAAATAGAGTTCTTCGCGGGTCTCGGTGGCGAATTCGAAGTTCGGCCCTTCGACGATGGCGTCGACCGGGCATGCCTCTTGGCAGAAGCCGCAATAGATGCACTTCACCATGTCGATGTCGTAACGCACCGTGCGGCGGGTGCCGTCGTTGCGGCGCGGCCCGGCTTCGATGGTGATGGCCTGGGCAGGACAGATGGCTTCGCAGAGCTTGCAGGCGATGCAACGCTCTTCGCCGTTCGGGTAACGACGCAGCGCATGTTCGCCGCGGAAGCGCGGGCTGACCGGCCCCTTTTCGAACGGGTAGTTGATCGTTGCCTTCTGCTTGAAGAAGTAACGCATCGACAAAAAGAATGCGCCGACAAATTCCTTGAGGAACAGCGAGCTGACGGCGTTGGAAATTCCGGCCATCTTCAACCTCCAAATCTGCTTGAAGCGAGGATCGACATCATCATGCCCATCCCGTCAGCTTCAGCACGAATGCAACGATAACGACCATGGCGAGCGACAGCGGCAGGAAAACCTTCCAGCCGAGACGCATGAGCTGGTCATAGCGGTAGCGCGGCACGAATGCCTTCACCATCGCGAACATGAAGAACACAAAGCAAGACTTCAGCAGGAACCAGATGATGCCCGGAACCCAGTTCAGGATCCAGATATCGACCGGAGGCAGCCAGCCGCCGAGGAAGAGGATCGTCGTCAGCGAGCACATCAGGACGACGGCGGCATATTCGCCGAGCATGAACATCATGTACGGCGACGAACCGTATTCCACCATGAAGCCGGCAACCAGCTCCGATTCCGCTTCCGGAAGGTCAAAGGGCGGACGGTTCGTTTCAGCGAGCGCCGAAATGAAGAACACGATGAACATCGGGAACAGCGACAGCCAGTGCCAGTCGAGGAACGAGGCCGGCAGGCCGAGCTTGGTGCCGAGGCCCGTCTGCTGCGACAGCACGATATCCGTCAGGTTCAGCGAACCGACGCAAAGCAGCACGGTGACGATGACGAGGCCGATCGAGACTTCGTAGGACACCATCTGCGCAGCCGAACGAAGCGCGCCGAGGAACGGGTACTTCGAGTTCGAAGCCCAGCCGCCCATGATGATGCCGTACACTTCGAGCGACGAGATCGCGAGAATGTAGAGAATGCCGACGTTGATGTCGGCGACGACCCAGTTCTGCGCCACTGGCACGACGGCCCAGGTGGAGAGCGCCAGCACCACGGAAACCAGCGGTGCGAGCAGGAACACTGTCTTGTTGGCGCCGGCCGGGATGATCGGCTCTTTGAACATGAACTTCAGCAAGTCAGCGAAGGACTGGAACAGGCCGAAGGGGCCGACGACGTTCGGGCCGCGACGCAGCTGCACGGCAGCCCAGATCTTGCGGTCGGCAAGCAGAATGTAAGCGATGAAAATCAGCAGGCAGACCAGGAGCAGCAGGGACTGGCCGATCATGATCAGCGCCGGCCAGAGATAGGTCGAAACGAATGAATCCATAGTCCTGTGCCCTTACTCTGCCGCAACGTGGAAATTGTTGCGGGCCAATGCCGAGCACTCGGCCATGACAGCCGATGCGCGCGTTATCGGGTTCGTCAAATAGAAGTCTTTGATCGGCGAAGCAAATGCCGATTTGCCCATCGCGCCGGCTTTTTTCGCAACTGCGGCAATTTGGGCGCTATCGCCTTCGGCAATCTCGTCGATACCGGCGAAATGCGGGAAGGCTGCATAGAGCTTCGCGCGCAATTCCCTCAGCGAATCAAAGGGAAGCTTCTTGCCGAGTACGTCGGAAATGGCGCGGATGATGGCCCAGTCCTCGCGGGCGTCGCCCGGTGCGAAACCGGCGCGATTGCCCATCTGGACGCGGCCTTCGGTATTGACCCAGGTGCCCGACTTTTCGGTGTAGGCTGCGGCCGGCAGGATGACATCGGCGTTCTGGGCGCCGTTGTCGCCGTGCGAGCCGATATAAACAGTAAACTTCGCGCCCTTGCGGCTGAAGTCGAGCTCATCGGCGCCGAGCAAAAAGAGGACATCCATCGACGACAGCATCGCGGCGGCATTGACGCCCTTGGCACCCGGCACGAAGCCGAGGTCGAGGCCGCCGACGCGGGCGGCTGCCGTGTGCAGCACCGCGAAGCCGTTCCAGCCGTCCTTGACGACACCGACGGCGGCAGCAAGCTTGGCGGCATTCGCCAGCACTTCTGCACCGTCTTCGCGCGTCAGGGCGCCCTGCCCGATGATGATCATCGGCTTCTGCGCGTTCTTCAGCACCTCGGCGAAGCTGTGCGAGCCGCTGACGAGATCGGCCAGCGTATCCGGACCAGCGCCGAGATAGTCATAGGAATAGCGAAGGTCGGCGGCTTCACCGATTACGCCGATCGGGAACTTGCCGCGGCGCCAGCGCTTGCGGATGCGCGAGTTCATGACAGCTGCTTCGGCGCGCGGGTTGGCGCCGACGATCAGCAGCGCGTCGGCTGCTTCGATACCCTGGATGCTCGGGTTGAAGATGTAGCTTGCGCGGCCGAGCGACGGATCAAGCGCCGTCCCGTCCTGGCGACAGTCGAGATTTTCCGATCCCAGCGATTTCAACAGTTCGCCGAGAGCGTACATTTCCTCGACCGAAGCCAGATCGCCAGCGATGGCGCCGATCTTGTCGCCGCTGGTGGCGGAAACTGCCGACTTGATGGCGGCGAAGGCATCGCTCCAGCTTGCCGGCTGCAGGCGGCCGTCCTTGCGGACGTAGGGCTTGTCGAGGCGCTGTGTCTTCAGGCCGTCCCAGATGAAACGGGTCTTGTCGGAGATCCACTCTTCGTTGATCTGCTCGTTGACCCTCGGCAGAACGCGCATGACTTCGCGGCCGCGCGTATCGACGCGGATCGCCGAGCCGAGAGCATCCATGACGTCGATCGATTCGGTCTTGTTCAGTTCCCACGGGCGAGCCGTGAAGGCGAAGGGCTTCGAGGTCAGCGCGCCGACCGGGCAAAGGTCAACGACGTTGCCCTGCAGCTCGGAGGTCATCGCCTGCTCGAGATAGGTGGTGATTTCGGCATCTTCGCCGCGGCCGATGAGGCCAAGCTCGGAAATGCCGGCGACCTCAGTCGTGAAGCGGACGCAGCGCGTGCAGTGAATGCAGCGGTTCATCACGGTCTTGACGAGCGGGCCGATATACTTGTCTTCGACCGCGCGCTTGTCTTCCTGATAGCGCGAACTATCGATGCCGAAGGCCATGGCCTGGTCCTGCAGGTCGCATTCGCCGCCCTGGTCGCAGATCGGGCAATCCAGCGGATGGTTGATGAGCAGGAATTCCATCACGCCTTCGCGGGCCTTCTTGACCATCGGCGTGTTGGTGAAGACTTCCGGAAGCTCGCCGTTCGGTCCACCGCGGATATCGCGAACGCCCATGGCGCAGGATGCCTGCGGCTTCGGCGGGCCGCCCTTTACCTCGACGAGGCACATGCGGCAATTGCCGGCCACCGACAGTCGTTCATGGAAGCAGAAGCGCGGGACTTCGGCGCCGGCTTCCTCGCACGCCTGGATAAGCGTGAAGTGATCCGGAACTTCGATCTCTTTACCGTCAATCTTCAGTTTTACCATCGTCCACTCAGTCCTATGTCACGTCTTCAGCCCAACCTGGCCGCAGACAATTTCATGATCGCAAACCGGATTGCCACCGGCGCGGCTTGAAACCGCATGGCACCGGTTCGCTCACAATAAGCTTTGCCAAGCCTTGTCCCCACAAGACCCGCGTTGCGATCAAGATATGCGAGGCCCTGCCCGCACAGTCTCCACCGCCTTCATTCGCACTCCCCGGCCCGTCGATACGGCCGAGGAAAATCTCAACTCCGGCCCTTCGGCAGCAGCGCCTTTGCCTGACCGACCCAGTCATCACGGCGGATGCGGCCGTCAAAACCGAATTCCGCATCGATCCGCTCGACATCCGCATCGCTCCAGGCGGCGATATCGGCAAAGCGCTTGATGTCGCGTCCGTTCAGCACCTGCTCCAGCTTCGGACCGATGCCCGAAATCCGCTTCAGGTCATCGGCCTTCTCGGCAGCCTTGCGGCCGCGCACGGGACCTGTCTTTGCGGCGACTGGCGCTGCAACTTCAACCTTCTTTGCGGCAGCCGGCGTAGCAACTTCAACCTTAGCCGTCTTCTTTGCAGTTGTCGTCGCGACCTTAGGCGCCGTAACAGCAGGCTTCGGCTCGGCTTTCTTCGCTGAAACCGGCTTCTGCCTTGCAGCAGCCGGCTTTGGTGCAACTGGCTTCGGCGCAACCGCCTTGGCAACGGTCGCTACCTCGACAGGCCTATCGTCCCCTGCCCCGCCATTCGCAGCGGCCGGCTTTGCAGCAGCTTCAGGCTCATGCTTTTCGTCTTCCAAAGCTTCGGCGAGCCTGGTGGTCGCTTCGACGGCGCCCTGGAAAGCCCCCAGGAATGCGCCTGCCATCTGCGAGGAAAAGCCGAAGCCGATCGCAGTGACCGCAGCAATGGCTGCAGCCGGATGGGCCATCAGCGGGTGGATCGGCATGATCGGCGCGTTCCCAAAGATACCGGCGGCGACACGACCAAGATCGGCCGATGCATTACCGGTCGCTCCGTTGTCCTGCCTGATATCCTTGGTCTTCGCCATCATCGATCCTTACTCCGCTGCTTCCAGCACCGCGCCGCGGCTCGTCGCGTTGGCGGTATACTGGTCGATGCGCTTCTCGATCTCGGGACGGAAGTTGCGGATCAGGCCCTGCACCGGCCATGCGGCTGCGTCACCGAGCGCACAGATAGTATGACCTTCGATCTGCTTCGTCACCTGGAACAGCATGTCGATCTCGCGCTTCTGCGCGTTGCCGCGAGCCATACGTTCCAGAACGCGCCACATCCAGCCCGTGCCTTCGCGGCACGGCGTACACTGGCCGCAGCTCTCATGCTTGAAGAAGGCCGAGATGCGGGCGATGGCCTTGATGATGTCGGTGGACTTGTCCATGACGATCGCGGCGGCCGTGCCGAAGGACGACTTGACGTCGCGCAGGCCGTCGAAATCCATCGGGCAGTCGATGATGTCAGCTGCCGGAACGACCGGGCACGATGCGCCGCCCGGAATGACGGCAAGCAGATTGTCCCAGCCGCCGCGAATGCCGCCGCCATGCTTTTCGACCAGCTCGCGGAAGGTAATGCCCATCGTCTCCTCGACCGTGCAGGGACGATTGACGTGACCGGAGAGCATGAACAGCTTGGTGCCGACATTGTTCGGACGGCCGAAGGACGAGAACCAGCCGGCGCCGCGGCGCAGGATCGTCGGAGCAACGGCGATGGACTCGACGTTGTTGACGGTGGTCGGGCAGCCGTAAAGACCCATATTGGCCGGGAACGGCGGCTTCAGGCGCGGCTGGCCCTTCTTGCCTTCCAGGCTTTCGAGCAGCGCGGTTTCTTCGCCGCAGATATAAGCACCGGCGCCATGATGAACGTAAACATCAAAATCCCAGCCGAGCTTGTTGTTTTTTCCCAGCAATCCAGCATCGTAGCACTCATCGATCGCAGCCTGCAGGGCTTCGCGCTCGCGCATGTACTCGCCGCGGACATAGATATACGCGGCATTCGCACCCATGGCGAAACCGGCGATGACACAGCCTTCGATCAGCGTATGCGGATCGTGGCGCATGATATCGCGGTCCTTGCAGGTGCCCGGTTCGGACTCGTCGGCGTTGACGACGAGATAATGCGGGCGACCGTCACTTTCCTTCGGCATGAAGGACCACTTGAGACCGGTCGGGAAGCCTGCGCCGCCACGACCGCGAAGGCCTGAAGCCTTCATCTCGTTGATGATCCAGTCACGGCCCTTTTCGAGAATTTGCTTCGTGCCGTCCCAATGGCCGCGCGACATCGCGCCCTTGAGGGATTTGTCCTTGAGGCCGTAGATATTGGTAAAGATGCGATCCTGATCCTGTAACATGCTTCACCTCTTACCGCGGCTTCTTGCCGAAGACCTTGATATATTCCGCTTCGCCACCCTTAGCGAGTGCCTCAGCCTGCCTGACCCATTCGTCTCGTTCGATCCGGCCCTTGAAATTCAGATAGCCGTCAACCCAATGGCGCTCGGCCTCATGCCAGCTCGCAATCTGCGCGAAAGTAAAGATACCGAGCTCATGCAAGGTCCCCTCGATCTTCGGGCCGACACCTGAAATGAGCTGCAGATCATCCGGCTGCGCGGGTCTTTCGATACCAGCGGGACGATCCTTGTCGTCAAGCGACGGCTTCTTCGCAGCATCGGCCTTCTCCGGCGCGATTTCGGACGGCGGCGTCGCCACGGCTTCGGCTGTGGCCTTGGCCGTCTTGCTCGCCACGCTCTTTGCCTTCGCCTCATCCGAAAGCAGCGACGTCAAGCCACCTTCCGGAGCCGAGAAAACGCGATCGATCTGCGGACCGGTCTGGATTTCATGGCCCTTGCCTGCGGCGAACGCATCGATGATCTCTTCGAGACGTGCCGGCGTCAGATCCTCATAGGTATCCTTGCCGATCACCACCATCGGTGCGTTGACGCAGGCGCCCTGACATTCAACCTCTTCCCAGGAAAGAGTGCCGTCAGCGTTGCGGTCGAAGGCATGGTCGTTGATCCGGCTCTTGCAGACCTTGATCAGCCCCTCGGCACCGCGCAACATACAGGGCGTCGTGCCACAGACCTGAACGTGGGCGCGCGTGCCGACCGGGTTCAGCTGGAACTGCGTATAGAAGGTCGCAACTTCCAGCGCCCGGATATAGGCCATGTCGAGCATGTCGGCGATCGTTTCGATAGCCGCCTTCGTGACCCAGCCTTCCTGCTCCTGCGCGCGCATCATCAGCGGGATGATCGCGGATTGCTGGCGACCATCAGGATATTTCTGGATCGTCTTTTCAGCCCAGACCGCATTCTCCTTGTTGAAGGCGAAGGCAGCAGGCTGGAATTGATCTTCGGCTAGTCGACGAACGGACATCTTTCACGCCTTATCTCAGTTTAAGGACCCACACCGCGTATTCGTCAGAGACGAGAATTCGCAGGCATAGGCCGACTGGTCTTTCTGCATAAACACAACGAACTTGCCGCCGTTCGGCACAGCGGCCTTGATTTCGTAACCGCGGGAAAGGAGATCGGCCATGGTCGAATCTCCGCCCGACCCAACCTCATTTCCACCCTTCGCAGAATTCGTGCTGATTGCATTCGAACCCTGCAGATTGATGCTCGGCAGGCCCTGCGTCTTGGCGGCCTGCTGTGCCGAGGCACCAGAGGCGACCAGAAGCGCCGGAATGACGACCTGCCAAGCTCGCATTAACGATCCACCTCACCGAACACGATATCGAGCGAACCCAGCACGGCCGCGACGTCGGCAAGCTGATGGCCGCGGCACATGAAGTCCATGGCCTGCAGATGCGCGTAGCCCGGCGCACGGATCTTGCAGCGATACGGCTTGTTGGAACCGTCGGAGACGAGGTAGACGCCGAACTCGCCCTTCGGCGCTTCGACGGCGGCATAAACCTCACCGGCCGGCACGTGATAGCCTTCGGTGTAAAGCTTGAAGTGGTGAATGAGCGCTTCCATCGAGCGCTTCATCTCGCCGCGCTTCGGCGGAACGACCTTGCCGTCCAGCGACGAAACCGGTCCGGTCTTCGCATCACCCAGCAGGCGATTGACGCACTGCTTCATGATGCGGACGGATTCGCGCATTTCGATCATGCGGATGAGGTAACGGTCGTAGCAATCGCCGTTCTTGCCGATCGGAATGTCGAATTCGAGATCGGAGTAGCATTCGTAGGGCTGAGCCTTGCGCAGGTCCCATGCGGCGCCCGAGCCGCGAACCATGACACCGGAGAAGCCCCAGGCCCAACAGTCTTCCAGCGAGACCACGCCGATATCGACGTTGCGCTGCTTGAAGATGCGGTTGCCGGTCAGAAGATCATCGATATCGTCGAGCGCCTTCAGGAAGGGATCGCACCAGTCGCCGATATCCTGCACGAGCTTTTCGGGAAGATCCTGGTGAACGCCGCCCGGGCGGACATAGGCTGCGTGCATGCGCGAGCCGGAAGCGCGCTCATAGAACACCATCAGCTTTTCGCGCTCTTCGAAGCCCCATAGCGGCGGCGTCAGCGCGCCGACGTCCATGGCCTGCGTCGTGACGTTCAGGAGATGCGACAGGATACGGCCGATTTCCGAGTAGAGAACGCGGATCAGCTGGCCACGGATCGGGATGTCGATGCCGAGCAGCTTTTCGACGGCCAGCGCATAGGCATGTTCCTGGTTCATCGGCGCGACGTAGTCGAGGCGGTCGAAGTAAGGAACGGCCTGAAGGTAGGTCTTCGTCTCGATCAGCTTTTCAGTGCCGCGATGCAGCAGGCCGATATGGGGATCGACGCGTTCCACAATTTCGCCGTCCAGTTCGAGGACAAGACGCAAAACGCCGTGCGCAGCCGGATGCTGCGGACCGAAATTGATGTTGAAGTTGCGAACGTTATGTTCTGTCACANGGCGGCGATGCTCGCGTTTTCAGAATTTCAGAGAATGGCAGGCAGAAGCCCGCCACACGCCATCGATCAGGCCTTCGCCTTCTCGTCACCCGGGAGCACGTAGTCGGTGCCCTCCCACGGCGACAGGAAGTCGAAGTTGCGGAATTCCTGCTTCAGTTCCACCGGCTCGTAGACGACGCGCTTGGCGGCATCATCATAGCGAACTTCGACGAAACCGGTCGTCGGAAAATCCTTGCGCAGCGGATGGCCTTCGAAACCGTAGTCCGTCAGGATGCGGCGCAGATCCGGATGCCCGGTGAAGAGAACACCGTACATGTCCCAGGTTTCGCGCTCGAACCAGTCGGCGCCGGGATAGATGCCACAGGCCGATGGAACTGGCTGATCCTCGCCGACCGGGACCTTGATGCGGATGCGCAGGTTCTTCTTCGGCGACAGCAGATGATAGACCACGTCGAAGCGCTCAGCGCGCTGCGGCCAGTCGACGCCGCAGATGTCCGTCATGTTGACGAAGCCGCACTTGGCGTCGTCCCGCAGGAACGTCAAAAGGGCGATAACGTTTTCGGTCGTCGTCGTCACATTCAGTTCGCCGTACTTGATCTCGCTCGACGAGATCAAGGCGCTGCGAACTTCCGTGAGGTAGGCGGCGAGCTCGTTCAGGGCTTCACTCATGATACCTTGTCCCCTGCCTTACCGTTCGATCGTGCCGGTGCGCCGGATCTTCTTCTGCAGCAGAAGCACGCCGTAAAGCAGCGCTTCCGCCGTGGGAGGACAGCCCGGAATATAAATGTCGATCGGAACGACACGGTCGCATCCGCGTACGACGGAATAGGAATAATGATAGTAGCCGCCGCCATTGGCGCAGGAGCCCATCGAGATGACGTAACGCGGCTCGGGCATCTGGTCATAGACCTTGCGGAGCGCAGGCGCCATCTTGTTGGTCAGCGTGCCGGCGACGATCATGACGTCGGACTGGCGCGGCGAAGCGCGCGGGGCAAAGCCAAAGCGCTCGACGTCGTAACGCGGCATGGAGACCTGCATCATCTCAACGGCGCAGCAGGCGAGACCGAAGGTCATCCACATCAGGGAGCCGGTGCGGGCCCAGTTGATCAGCTCATCGGTCGAAGTGACCAGAAAGCCCTTGTCGGCGAGCTCATTGTTGATCTCGCCGAAAAACGGATCGTTGCTGCCGACCGGCCGGCCGGTCGCGGGATCGATGATCCCCTTCGGCTGCGGCGCCACGAGCGTCGTGTTGCTTGGAGCTACTCCCATTCCAGGGCTCCCTTCTTCCATTCATAGATAAAGCCGATGGTCAGCACCGCGAGGAACACCATCATCGACCAGAATCCGAACCAGCCGATCGCACCGAAGGATACAGCCCATGGGAAGAGGAAGGCGACTTCCAGGTCGAAGATGATGAAGAGAATCGATACCAGATAGAAGCGGATATCGAACTTCATGCGGGCGTCATCGAATGCGTTGAAGCCGCATTCATAAGCCGAAAGCTTTTCAGAGTCAGGCGCCTTGAAGGCGACGGCAAACGGCGTGATCAACAGCGCCAGGCCAATCACCAGGGCAATACCAATGAAAATCGCTATCGGAATATAGGAACTGAGCAGTCCAGTCATTATGTCCATCCCTGCCTGCGGCGAGCGCCGGGGCGGCGCATGTGAGCAAATGCCCAGCAAGCGAAAGAGCGTTGCAACAAAGCCGTGGTTAGCGCAGCCGGAGCGCGCGCGCAAGCCTTTTGAATCTGTCCTTCGGAGTACTGTCGAGCGGTAGATATCAATGTGTTGCGACGGCAACGCGACAAATCGGCGCAAAGCCGAAACAGGCTTTTCGCAATCGCAAAAAATTGATGTATGATTGTAATGGCTTGGGAGAATGGCGCGAGTGACGGGGCTCGAACCCGCGACCTCCGGCGTGACAGGCCGGCACTCTAACCGACTGAGCTACACCCGCGCATTGTTTGGCCTTTCAGCCGAGCGCCAATCCGGAATTTGCATTGAAATGGCGCGAGTGACGGGGCTCGAACCCGCGACCTCCGGCGTGACAGGCCGGCACTCTAACCGACTGAGCTACACCCGCATTTCATTTCAAGCATTCCGGATGCTTTCGCACCCATCAAAGCGGCCCTCGCCGTTCGATGAGCGGCTAACTACGGGGTTCGTGTTTGGGTGTCAAGCAGGTTTGAATACAAATCGATGACAGAGTGCGAATTGTTTTGGACAAGCCTTCCTGCAGTTTTCCGTTCCGGCGATTTGACATGGCAGGTTCCCGCCTCACGCATTTCATCAACGCCAGATATCCACAGAGACAATCCGGCAGGCTTCCCATCTCCCCATGTGGATGACTGCGGCTGGCGATGCGCAAAATTCAAAAAAATCAAAAAATCTTCACAAACACTCTTGCGGTTTGTCCGCGTTCCGCATAGATCACGGCCACCGAACGCGACGGGCCAATGACCCGCTTCGCTTAAGGGCGATTAGCTCAGTTGGTAGAGCGCCTCGTTTACACCGAGGATGTCGGGAGTTCGAGTCTCTCATCGCCCACCATTCTATCCCTTTGAAATTTTGGAAACTATGTGCAGCAAGGCGTTATGTTGTCGCCTGTGTCCGGCAATGAGTTTCGTATTTCCGGCAAGGCGCCTAAGGCCAAGAATATAAGCCCCCTATCCTGCATTGCCGACCTTCTCTCAGGCTATGGCGATATCCCGACATTCGCTCGATTCGACTTCGGTACCGGGCTTCGCGCTCGCGATTCGATCTTTTTGGCGGTGATCGCTACAAAGCCTGCCGCTTCTGCAAGTGTCGTGAGAATAGACCTACCTTGAGCTAAGGGCAGACACGCCATGCTCAAGGCGACAATCATCGGTGACGCGCGTTCCTCAACAATCCAACCAGGGCGACCATCAGGGCCAGGCCGAGAATGAGGCCGACGCCACCGCCCCAGGCCGCGCCATACTTCCCGCCGACAAGAGCCCCGATAACGCCTCCGATCAGCAGCAGAAGAAATGGCGGCAAACAACCGATCACTATCTGGTCTCCGATTTACTGGCACATCTTCTTGGCAATGAGGACGGATCTCATAGGAAGCCACCTCAACATCGTTCAACTCATAGCGCGCCGCCGGCGTCTTTCCTATCTCCGCGGCCAACGGCTCAGCTGCGCGCGGGCGCATATCGGCGCAGCCCGAGCCCGCCGGGCCGCCCGCCTGTCGCCGACATAATGGGAGAGAACACGAAAATTTGACGTCGAATCAGGACGCAGAAGCGCAGGACTGCCCTTGGAAGCTCGGTTGAACTCGCGAAAAGCCACCCTGCCGCAACGAAAGCAGCACCGTTCATTCTAGCTTTCAAGAATAAATTCAATGAACCAGTCGGAGGCTTTTAAGAAATTTGAGCTTCCAGATTCTGCGGTGCTCGGTCGATTCTCGCGGGTTCGATCATCGGCCCGATAGCCGCCTGCGGATCATGCCATCCCAACGAGCCGCTGGTATGTGATATCGAAGGCTCAGTAATTACCGAGAATGATGACTGCCAGCAGCACCACGGAAACAAGGACTAGAGCTGCTATGATTATCAGCAGCTCCTTCAACATGAATCGTTCCATCTTGCTGTCATCCATGGCGTCTGCTCCCGGCAAACCGTTATCTGCATTCATTCCCAGTGTCGAATCGCCGCGCTTAATTCAGTGTTAGGACACATGTAAGCAGTCGGGTTGTCAATTTCAGCCTGCACGTCCGTCAAGTTATCGAATTCTTCTGCCATTGTATTTCGTTGTTCTTACGACACATGAAGCTTCGTCGGCCGCCGTCTCGGCCGCGGGTCGATGTAGGCGTCAGGGAGATTGACCGTTTGCCGCAACAATCTGTCCGCAATCTGCTGCGCGGCGGCGTCAGCCCCTGCCCTGGAGCAGAAATTGCCGCGCACCTGCACCGCTGCGGCAAGCAGGCGAAAGAACGCGTCCAGCAGTTCCGGCGAAGGCGGTGCGGGCTCCCGCCAGAATCGATCCAGATCACCCTGGTCACTCAGGCCATCTATGTCATAGACCGCCGCTCCCAGCGCCTTGACCGGCTTTCCTGCCTGCAGTGCAGAAAGGGCCGCCGTCGAATTGACGGTGACCATGCCCTGGCTGGCGGCGGTCAACCGGTCGAGACTGCCGCCGTCGATGAGGTGGACGCGAGACGATAAGCCACACGAAGCAGCGACTCGTTCGACATAGCTCCGCCAATTCACCAGCCCGTGGTCGAGCGGATGAGTCTTGAGGACGAGATGCGCGTCGGGATCGGCATTTTCCGCAAAGGAGCGGAGAATCAGACGGATGGCATCCTGCTGCTGGTGAAACGGCGAATGCGCCCGAAGCTGAAAATCGGTCTGAAGCTGCAGCGGATAGACGAAGAATCGCTTGCCGCTTGCAATCAGACCGTCGATCACGCCATCCGCCTCCCGCGCCCTAGCACCGCTCGTGGGGAGTTTCCTCAGCCAACCGGCATATTCCATCAACGGGTGGTATAGCCCGTGCCGCCGATAGCCTGGGTAGAGGAACCAAAGAAAAACGGTCGGGAGATAGTAAGCGAGGTCGTAAAGCGCTTCCGCCAGGAAAGTCTGGCGGTAGCGGCGGCTCCAATCCGGTTCCGGCAGGTCGGACGCCGCGTTCAATATATAGGCGGGATCGGTCGGAAAGTGCGAATTGGAGGAAAGGCCGCCACGCTCCAGCGTCACCCAGTCCGGCCGCAAATATCCCATCTCCACGACATTGACGGTAACGCCGGCGCTTCGGGCCTCCTCGATGGCAACCCGATGATAGGGACGCTCCTCGCCATGGAGAATCAAATCCGTGACGCCCTCGGACGCGATTCGCTGCCTGACATGCGCGCGCCAGCCGGCAAAATTGCCTCGATAGTTGCTGGCATTGCGCCAGCGCCAGGAAATCCAGTCTCCCGCATTGAGATTGATGCGGATACAACGGCTGCCGGCCACTTCCAGTCTCCTGGCGATCTCGACGAACAGCGGCGAGGACGGTCCCTGCAGGAACAGGAAGACGCGCGGACGCGCCGCACCCTCCCCGGCAGCCATCACTCCGGAACCTCGGTGGCAAGGCCGGCATAGCGCAGCAACGTGCCAATCAGGTTCCAGGGCGCCTCTTCCTGCGACGGCTGCGGCTTCTGCGAATGGGCGCGCGCACGGCCGAGGGGAACGATGACATAATCGGTTCGCGGGTCGGGGAACGGATCGGCAAATGCCTTCAGCAAGGGCGCATGATCACCATAGAAGAGCAGCCAAACCGGGCGATCCAACCGATCGAGATGGTGGGCAAGATTGCCGAGCGCATGATCGGCGCGCATCAGGAGCTCGCCATAGATATCCACCGGATTGACGAGGTCGCCGCAACGGCCCGGCTCCCAGGGGCCATGATTCGCCATCGATGCGACGAAGAGGAAATTCTTGCTCGTACCGTCGTCGTCGATCGTGCGAATCACGCTTTTCGTCAACGAGAGGTCGCTGACATAGGGGCCGTCGCGCTCCGGATTGTGATCGAACTCATCCAGCATCATCATCCGGTCGAAACCGAGCTGCGGCAATGCCTTGTGACGCAGGAAGAAGGTCTTGTCATAGGGATGTATGAACTGCGTCTTCCAGCCCGCCTTCTTCAGCCGCGCAGGCCAAACCACGTCCTTGTAGTGGCTGGCGCGCAGATAAGGATAGCTCGCATCGATATGGACATTTTCAGGCAGCAGCCCACTCAAAACAGCAAATTCGGTTCGAAGCGTATAACCGCCCTCGAAGACGCTGGTCATGCGACCCCACTGCGCGGCCTGCTCGCGAAGACGGTCGAGATTCGGAAGCTTGATGTTGTCGACCCCGAAATGCCTGAGGTCGATGAAGGATTCGGACTGCCAGATGACGATGAGCGGTTCGTCTTCGCCGTGTTCCCACAGTTCCTGAAGCGCCGACATGAAGCGTCCGGACAATTCCGAGACGATTGCCTCGCGCCTGACGCCGACCCAGATGACGAAGTGGTAGACGACCGAGGCGAAGGTGCCGAATCGCGCCGTATCGATCTTGACGTCAACCCTGCCGAGAAACTTCTGCGTGAATCGGCAGACGGGTTCACTGATGACCCGGCTGAATAAGGCAAGCCACGGCGCGAAGGCTACGGCCAGCATCAATAGAATCCAAAGGAAGCCGTTCGACGCCGGCAGAACCGACGGTTCAAGATACATATACAGGCCGCTGAGACCGAAGACGTAAGCGACGGCGATGATCCAGAAGACGATGTTCAGCGACGTCGCGTAAAAGATCTCCTTGTATTTGAAGACATCCACGACGAGCGCGATGTCGGAAAATACCAGAGGCTCGCGGATGAATTCGAACTTCGCCCTCGATATCCCGGTGAAGATGACGAAGAAGCTGATGACGGCCTGCGTGCTGTAGATCGGGCGCCAGGAAATGGCGAAGAAGGCGGCATAGATCAATATGATGACCGGAATCCTTGCAGCCCAATCAAAGGCCATCCGCCGCCAG
>JGI26531J51214_10001304_pt1 | contig 17823 bp, 33 predicted proteins | sample ThiBiot_500_biof_2_FD_51214 | JGI IMG/M metagenome (IMG submission 51214)
GAGAAATCAATGAAACACAGATCGATTTCTATCGCACTGATTTTTATCATAATAATTCAAACAACAGGTAAAATTTAAAACAATTGAACAAAAATAAAATACATTATCGTTGAATTTATGATTTGAAGAATCATTTCCAAGAATAGACTATGTAACTGTTCATAAAAATGGAGGAAGAGAAGAAAATCAAGGAAGTACCGAAGGCGGTACCTTGATATGGATTCGTGGTACTGGATTTGTTCAAGACGAATTTAGCACACTTCCGACCGTTGCAACTAGATATCGAGTAGAATTAACAAATGAGTATGCAACATATAATTGCAAAATTCATCCCGATGAAGTCACAGATAGTCGACTAACATGTTACACATCAGCAATGCCTTCAAACACGTATCTAATTCGTGTATATGAAAACGAAATATTGATTCCCCTAGATCCAAGTACTTATCTAGATCAAAATTACGCTTTATTTATTTCATCTGCCAGTAAAACACCTCTTATCAATGCTATTACACCAACAACAGGATTACCTCAACGAATGGTTTCACTATCAGGTGATTTCAAAACCAGTTGTTACTCTCGAGATTCTTCAGAGTGTTCATCTGAAGATGTTCCAATAATATCTCGGTAATAGACTACTGACGCATATTGATACATATTCGAAGTAAATGTTTCTAGAATATACATTGGCGGACAACTTTGTAATTTAATCAATTCATCAACTAATTCTCTGTATGTTATGATTGATTTCTCCAAATTTGTGTGTTCATTCATCATTTTTTAGATATGCTAATGTTACTCGTTTAAATCTTCAATGTTTTTTCGAAAGTAATGAAGTTGGTAAGTTGAACTTTGGAGAAACAAAAACTATTTCTCAATGTATGATTGTTTTGAATAGGAATATTTAATGTGACTGTTCTTATTACTAATGGATACGGTCGATCAGCAACTAATTCTGCTTTCTATCAATTATCAGCTACAGGTCAACTTTATACATTTCAGACATATGCTGGTAATAAAGTGTCTCGTCATCATCATTGACATTCTAGAATTATGTCTATCTTTGTTTCTTTAGTTGTTGAAAGTATTTCACCAGCAAATGGTAGTTTAGAAGGTGGTACAATTTTGACAATAGCTGGACAATATTTCAGTGAGAGTGGTCGATATCCATTGTCAATTAATGTTGGCAATGAACCATGTATAATTTTGAATATGAATTTGACAATAATACAATGTCAAACATCTAATATGTCAGCAGTAAATCGAAGTCATTTTCATGGTAAGTTATACGTATTCAATTGATTTGAAATGAATATCTATCGTTTTGGGTATAGGTGGTCGTGGTTTTCATGTATTTTCGGAAAATAAATTCGTAGATGTTTTCCAAGACAATACAAGTGTTTCAATGCCAAGTATCAATGCGACACAAACATGGTCAGCAGATGCATCGATTCATTCATCATTTTCGTCAAATAGAACAGTCTGGTTGATAGGATATCTTCGTTCACCTATCAATGCTACTTATAAATTTCAATTAGAAACAAATGTCAACAGTATTCTCTATCTAAGTACTGATGAGAATCCGAATAATAAAGTTCAAATTGCAAGTAGTCGTTCGACTCTATCAAAAGATATTAGTCTAATCAGTAATAAAAAGTATGAATAATTCAGTTTGATTGTATTTGTGTGAATATTTATTCTATTTATAGTTATTATTTGCTTTGTGTTGGTTCAACTCGTACGGTGGGATCTTTTGACTTAACAATAAAAGCAAAAATGAATGAAGCAAGATTAACAACAGCTGGTAACAATGGTGTGAAAGAGCGGCAAAGAATTACGGTTGGTAGTCCAATTACTAATGAGCGACAGGTACGCAATTAATTGAAAATAAAATGATCATTTTTTCTCGTCTCATATATATATAGAGAATCATTTATGCTCCATTTTCGATTATCGATGGTACTCCTGAAATTCAAGATGTACTTGTAACAAATAATCTATTTCAACTTGGTTTTCGAGGTGTTTTCACAAGTGAGTTCATTCAAAAAAAAACCAACATGCCGAAGTATTTATTTATTTCAGATTATCTCGATGGATCACCTGATCCACAAGTTGTACAATTAGCTCTCAATAATTTACCAACAATCTATCCATTTGAAATCACTGTTGAATTAGTACAAAGTTCATATCGAATAACATTTCCAGCAGTTATGGGAGATGTTCCATTACTGACTATTATTTCTACTGATTATTCCAGTCCACAATATGCCATAGAAATTCAACAAGGTGTCTCTTCAGGAACACATTTAGCATTTGATCTCGATGGTGCCGTTACAAATTATCTTGATTTCTGGGGAGAAACTATCACAACTGGAATGTTACGAAAGGAAATCAATGCACTATTTTCGATTCGATGTCCACCATCACTTAACAATCAAGAAGCCGATTCGTCGATTGTTTATGTTGAAGAATTTGAAAGAAATGATACATACAACGAAAATATTTTACTTTCTGATGTTGCATTTTGCAATCGTGGTGCATACTCAGCCAATAATCCAGTTCGATTAGTCGTGGGTAATAGTCAACCGGCTGAATACATTTGTTTTGCATACAAACTTGAAAATAATGCTGCACTCACGTTAGATTTTTATGTTGAAAGTGATGAAGATGAATCTACTCGAACAACAGAATCAATACCGATGTCAAACTACGTCATATCCGATAATCGTTGGCATTACAAATGTATTCAATTGAGTACAATGCTCGAAATATACAATTACAATTATTTTCTTGTTTATTCATTTCTTATTATCGATGTTTCGGTTCATAATAATCCGGCAAATATCTGGATTGATACAGTCACTTTACGAAATTCATTACCTTTGGGATACGAAGATGAAACTACAATCGGTTTTCTTGATCAATCATCTGCCAATACGTGTGCATTTCCATTTTGGCACAATAATCATCAATATTACAAATGTCTACTTGATGAAAATAATTTGCCAATATGTCGAACATCTGCAAATCAAACAGCTTATTGTCAAAGTTCGTCAATCGAAGGAGTTCGACGTTTATTTCCAAAATATCAATTACTCAACAATGAATACTTATTGACACATGTACAAGCCAATCGTAGCATTGATATTTCGTTTCGATATACTGATTGTCAATCACCAACATTAATTAAACCCGTGCCATCAAATGTAAGATTTCTCATATTTTGTTTTTCGTTTTCTTTAACTTTTCGTTGAATACTTTTTAGCTTGCAAATGTAACATCGATTACAACAGCATCGAAACCTATCGGAGGTTATTATGATATTATTTTCAATAATCAATTATATACATCCATTCCGGGCAAAATAAGTGCATCACAACTAACCGATCTTCTTCAATCATTTGGAACCTTTGGCTATGTGACTGTTACTCGTGAAGGTGAATGCGGTCGATATGCATATACAATTGATTGGTTAGCCAAAGGAGATCAACCAACTATTGAAATAGNCAATAGAACAAATATGATACCATCAGGAGCACCGATTAATGTGACAACAGTTCGAGAAGGAACTGATGGAAATTCATTTTATAATCTACCTACTGATCTCATGAGAACATATCATACCAAACCACAAGTGAGCTTTTTTTTTTCTTTTTTTGATTTGAATGTTTAAATTATTTGAATTTAAACATTTGTTAGGTTGAAGTTGTTGTTGGTGGATATTCATCTTATTGTTCACAAGANAAAAATAATTGTCAATTTCAATTCGTAGCCCAGCAAACACCAAAGATAACATCAATTCAACAGAATGAACTCAATNTTACAATCGATGGAGATGGATTTAGTTCAACANTCGAATTAAATATTGTACTAATTGGTGAACAAGGTTCATGTTATGTTGTTACGGCTTCTTCNAATCGATTGATTTGCATTATTTCAAATGCACCCGCAGGAATACACAATGTACGAGTGAATGTCATTGAAAAAGGTTTTGCATCGAGTAATCAATCGCTTCAAGTTACAGTTCCATTACAAATCACATCGTTTAGTCCAAGTACAGGAGCAATTGGTGGTGGTTATTTNATGAACATCAATGGCATTGGATTTTCTTCTAATTCATCAATAACTATCGGTGAACGATTATGTACGAATATACAATTCAACAATTATTCATCACTTTCCTGTATTGTACCTTCATCCTTGANTTCATCAATGAATCAAGCAATTGTATCCATTNCTGATGGAAGAATATCAGTGAATTCATTATCAGTATTTACTTATAATTCNACAAATACACCTATCGTCTTATCAATTGAACCAAGTGTTGTTCATTTGAGTGATGAAATATTAAATATTAGCGGAACAGGATTTCCAAATGATAACTCGATTGTTGTTTTTATTGGTACAAAAAGTGCAACTGTTTTATCAGTATCAACAACTCAAATTCAGATTGTTCTACCGAAATTTTCACCAGGTCAATATCCAGTCCAAGTTGAAACATCATTAGGTTTTGCTCAATCCAATGTTTATGTTAATTATGAGTTTTATGTTGAAAGAATCTCACCACAGATTGGTTCATTGTACGGTGGTAGTGATGTGTATGTTTACGGAGAAGGTTTTGATAGTTTAACAAAAATCAATTTTTATGATCAAAATCGTGCAAATGTTTATCCTTGTGATGTGGAACAAGTTCTATCAAATCGAATACGCTGTCGAACACAGTCACTGTCGAATCAAATCATAATCAATGCCAATGGAACACATCCTTCGTATAATGGTCCTGGTTTCGCATGGTCACCGTTGCGTGTCAGTGTTGAACAAGGTACCAATGTGACGTGGACATGGTATTCATCAGAACTATTGCCTGATCGTTTCTACAGAGTTTATCAAGTAGCAGATGCTTACAGCACTGAACCACTAGTTAATGGCTTTGATTCAGGCTCAGCAACATTGATTGGTAAATTTTAAACACGAAAAACATTAATGTTTAAGAAACTTGTTGTTTTTAGGATCATTTTCATATGTATTTCGAGAACTAGGCACTTATTATTACTTTACACCAGCAATTAATGATAGAGATTCTGCTACAATGCGTGGTGTTATTGATGTCTTACCTATGAAATCACGAGAATTGCAAGTTGAAGTAACTCGAAAAGATATTAGTGGTAAATCGTTTTTTTTTAATATTGAAGTATAAAATACTATACGTCCTTCTAATTGTTTAGCTCAATCATGTGTATTTCCTTTTACATACAATTCGATTGCTTATACAGATTGCACATCAATCAATGATACAAGATCATGGTGTTCTCCAACATCATTCTATTCTGGTCAACGTTTGTATTGTACATCGAGAAATACGAATTCATCATCCAATACAACTTGTCCATCCAATGTTATCAATTCAACTGTATGCAATCAATCGATGCCACTATCATCAACTGCTTTTCTTCCAACTCTCTGTACTACTGGTTCAATCATAAGCATATCACCTTTGAACGGATCTGCTGGAACTGTTCTAACGATCACAGGTGAAATATCTTTGCAAATTGATTGTTTTTGTTTGAAATAATAAGCCATGTATTGATTTAGGTAATGGTTTCAATGGAAATGTGTGCGAATATGAAGTAATGATTGGTTCATCGTATCGTTGTCCAATCACAAGCAAAACATTGACTCAAATCACTTGTCAAATAACCAACGGATCAATGTTAGATGCAAGTCAAACTGAAATAGTTCGTGTTGTTCGAAATGGTCAAGGTTATCTGAACAGTATTGTTGAATCACGATTTCAATTTATTCCATCGATCTATAGTGTATCACCAAGACAAGGTAAACCAGTNTTTTATAAATGAATGAATGATCGATTATATAACTTTCGACTATAGGATCAACTGAGGGTGGTACACAAGTCACAATTCAAGGCGATGGTTTTATACTCGATAAAACACATTTATACATTGGATCAAATAATAATAACTATACTTCATTGGCAACAATTACTTATTCTCAGATTGTCTTTACCACTGAACGAATGACATCAAATCTTGATTATAATCAGCCGGTGTATGTATTCTTCCCACAAAGTAGAATATTGAGTCGATGTGCAACGCAATCATGTACCTTCAATTGGTTAACCACAATCACACCGGATTTATCTTCAGTTTCACCATTATCTATTGATGCTGCAACAAATATAACTTTAACAGGTACAAATCTAATTGATAGTAATGCAATCAATCGAACTCACATTATCATCAATGATAACTCTTGTGATATTATTGAAATGATCAATGAAACCATCACATGTACATTGAATAATATTGAAGGAGGTGTTCATTTAATTCAAGGTTTAATTGATGGTATATACATTTTTTTTTCTTTCAACGAATAAATACACTTCGTATGTCTAATTTAGGTATTGGATATATGGGACCATCATCAATTATGATTACTGTAGTCAGTGTTGTTTTGAATAGTACACCAGAAGTGAGTAGTATTCACGGTGGTAGTATTCTTACAATCACAGGATTTGGTTTTTCTCGAAATGTAAATAATATCCGAGTAATGATTGGAACTGAACAATGTGTTATCATTCAATCAACAACAAGTGAAATTCAATGCACGATTCCACCACAAAATCAAACTGATGAATTAATGCCTATCAGAGTCTCAGTGAATAATAGCGTTCTATCACCATCATCGTTTTTTGTTAATTACAGTAATGCATATACGCCTGTCGTTGATTCAATCGATGTTGTTGTTACAAATGGTAGTTCAGTAGTTTTACGTATTAATGGAAATCGTTTCGATACTCGAAATAATACAAATGTCAAAGTTGGCAATTTGCCTTGTACAATTCGAACAGTTTCTCTCACGTCAATTACATGTGAAGTTAGTACGAATCTAGGTGCTGGATATCATTCAGTTGTAGTACAAGTAAACAACATGGGTAATTCGAATTCAAACATCACCTATCTACAAAATCTTGTTGTATCGAGTATTTCACCTCAACAAGGCAGTTTGGGCGGTGGTCTTTTAGTGAATATCTATGGCGAAGGATTGAATACAGATCATGTCAATGTAATAATATGTAATCGAACTTGTTCATCATTAACAATTCTATCAAATAATCAATTAACTTGTTTGACACCAGCTGTTTCGAGTAGTGAAGTTAATAGTTCATGTAATGTCATAGTATCTGTTGACAATATGAGTCAAAATACAATGTTTACTTATGCAAATAATTTAACAGCAACAATTAGTTCGGTTAGTCCTCGTCGAGGTGGAACTGGNGGTGGTACACTTCTTACCATTGTTGGAACNCAATTTCCGTAGGTTTTTATTCTTGAAAATGATCATCATAATTAATTATATTGACGTTTAGAAATTCTGCTAATCAAGTCACGGTCAAAGTTGACAATGTTATTTGTTCGATTCAAACAATTAATTCAACAACAATTCGATGTCGAACAGGTCGTTATACTGGACGATATNTTGATGCACNAGTGACTGTTCTAATCAATGGAAGTGGTTATGCTATTGGCACATTTCAATTTCAATATGTAAACTTATGGTCAAGTCGATGGACATGGGGTGGCGATGATCCACCTGAAGCTGATACAATAGTGTCAATCACAAATGGTGTGACTATATTTTTAGATGTTTCACCACCCTCACTCAAAGCACTCGTTCTTGACAATGCAACTTTGATTTTTGAAGATTTACGAGATGTTGAATTAACTGCTGAATATATAGTCATTACCAATGGTAGTCATTTACAAGTTGGTACAGAAACCAATCCATTTCAACATCGTGCCGTAATTACATTAAATGGATATCCAATAGCAACTGAACTACCAATTTGTAAGTCAAAAGATATTTATTAGTTCTATGAATTTTATTTCATTTGTAGTTGGAGCAAAAGTACTTGCATTACGTGATGGTATACTTGATCTACATGGTAAATCAACTATTCAAACTTGGACAAAACTAGCTCGTACAGCATTGAATGGTTCTTTTACAATTACTCTCTTGAATCCAGTTGATTGGCCAATTAATAGTGAAATAATTATTGCAACAACAGGTGATCAATGGAGTCAAAGAGAAAGTGAAGTTCGTCGAATAGCAAATATCTCATCGGATGGATTAACATTGACATTAAATGAAACATTACAATATACACATTTAGGTGAAACAAGACAAGTCAACATAACATCAGTTGAAATTCGTGCTGAAGTTGGTCTTCTTTCACATAATGTTATTTTTCAAGGTTCTCTTACTCGAATGAACAGTGAAACAATTGAACAATGTTCTGAAGGATCTGTTCCAGGTTAGTTACTAGAGTTTCAAAGCAAAATGTAATATAAGAAAATGGAATGAACTTTGTTTTAGATGAACATGGAACACAAAAATGTTCATTGAGTCGATATGGTGACGAGTTTGGTTCAGATCAATTTGGTGCAACAATCATGATTAGTCGAGATCCANTTCATACAGATGATCTGCAACGAACTATTGTTCGATTATCAAATGTTGAAGTATGTTTGAAAACGAAGATGAATTTCCATTAAATCATTTTTATATACGTACGTAGATCACTAACGTTGGTCAAGCATTTCGTTTAAATCGTCATCCAATAAATTTCTATCGAAATGATAATATGAATATGTCCTATGTGAAATCATGTTCGATTCATTCGACATTCAATCGAGCTATTAATATTGAAGCATCAGATTATCTTACAATTGAAAACAATGTCGTATACAATATCATGTAATTAGCTTTTGTTTTTCGAGAAATGAACTGAATTGCAATTCTAGGAGTGGTGCAATGTTTCTAGCTGATGGCATTGAAATCGGTAATATTTTTCGAGGAAATTTAGTGGTATACGTTCGAGCAACTTCGAATCTCGAAAGTGAATATTTTACACCAGCAGCATTTTGGGTAAGTTATACAAAATAAACGATTAATAATCATCATATTCATTCCTGATTTCTAGTTAACAAATCCAAATAATACAGTTGAACATAATGCCATAGCTGGTTGCACACATTATGGATATTTGTATCAATTACTTGATGCACCAACTGGATTATCAATTTATAACAATGCAAACTATCGACCATACAAACAACCACTTGGTCGATTTTATAATAATAGTGTTCATAGTACTGGATTGTTTGGCGTATTGATTACTCCTCGATATACGCCGACAGTTTCCGGTACAGAAAATGATCAACAAATAAAAACAGCTGTTTTTGAAGGATTAACAGCTTGGAAAAATAATGTCGGGATGGAATCGATAATGTCATATGTAATTCAAATAAAAAATGCTCTCCTATTTGATAATAGTTATACGGGCATTTCAAATTTTGCAATTAATATAGATGGACAACTAAATCCACCATATTTACAATCAACGTTTTATAATATCGAGAATGGTAGTGCAATCGTCAATAGTATTATTATTGGTAATTTAAATGATACAGCTGATGTTATTACGCCATTGAGAACAGGTCTAACTGGTAAATCGAATTGCATTTATTATAGAACATATATATATATATAGAATGAATAAATCATTTTAGTGATCTATGATCGTGGTTTACTTGTTCACAATGTAACATTCATCAATTTTCTTAGTAATCAAATACCAGCAATTTATGGGCCAACGAGTGATGATTTTAGGGAATATCAATGGCGAGGTAAATTTTACTAGATAATATTTCATTTGAATACTATGTATGTATTTCAGGTTGGACAACAAAATTTTCTCAAATGTCCTTTATTAATGTTGGACTTCGTGGTCGATTTCAATCACAATATGAAAGTTTATATGAAGATGAAGATGGTACGTTAAGTGGACAAAATGAAACAATGGTAATCATGCCGCAATATGGTTTAATAAGTTCGCCATTGTCTTGCTCATCATCCATCTATTTCGCACAAGCAATTCAATGTACTACATCTGCTGGTTCATGGGTTCGAGTTTGGATAAAACAACATGTTACTGCATATACAGATTTCTCCTGGAGCCAGTTGCAAATTAGCAACGAATTACATTACAATACAACTGCACTACATATAGATCCGAATGGTTACATCATGGCTTTACAAGTTAATAAAACCTATCAATTTACTTTGAGCGATTATCCAGTAAGTGTGAAATATGTGTAACTTGTTTTCGATTCGTGATATCTCATTATTAGGACTGGTATCAACTTTATTATTCACTTTTTGTTTATGATTTTGCACCTAATGATTATCTAATCATTCAACATACGATGGATAGACGACTCTATGGTGATTTCAGTCATCGATCCAGTACACCCTTATCTGCTGTGAATAATAGTCATGGTGATTGGTATTACGATGAGAATACAATGTTATTCTCCTATATCAGTATGTTCATTCATTTACTTTTTTTTCTTTTCTAAAATCTAAATTCTATTTTAAAAAGTTAAAAATTCAATGAATACAACCGCTAAAGCCGATATTCAATTCGATTTTGCTAATATAAATACATGTCCATATTGTCAAGATTGTGGATGTCCAACAACGACTACAACTACAGCTACAACAGCAACAACAACAACTGCAACGACAACAACAACAACATCGGCAACGACAACAACAACAACATCAGCAACGACAGTAACCACGACAAGTGCGACAACCACAACAACAACATCGCAAACAACGATGACTACTCGTTCACCTGTATGCATCGAAAACTATGATGAGAGTATCGTTCATCGATTTTTATTTTCTTTTAGTGCGATCCAACAACACCTCAATACTGGTCGATGGATTCTAGTTGGACAGATCCACAAGATTATCCCAATTGGAGTAAATTTAATTTATTTTTATTTCAAGAAAATATTATTTTTTTTCTATTTAAAAAAGATCGAAGTAAACCTGGCGAATATCAAAATATACGTATATCTAGTTGTACTTGGATGATCATTGATTGCCCATTACCTCGCATTCGTTCATTGCGAATCGATGGTACTTTACAATTCCAAGAGGTTGATTGTTCTACTCTTCAATCCATTTGTCTAATTCTTTGCTATTCGTTATTAGGGTTTGAATCATCGCATATATGTCGACAGTATCAGTATCACTACTGATGGCAAACTCGTTGCCGGTAAACAAAATACTCATAAAATCAATGTCTATTTCTGCCTTACTAGGTAATACTAATCAACCATTCACTGGAACAGTTGAGATTATTCTTACAAATAATCTACCAATTAATATTTCATTACCATCCTATTTTCCAAACGTCGAACAAAAAACAATCGTAGTCATAGGTGCACTTGATCTGCATGGCTCATATCATGACATAACATGGACACGTCTTAATCGAACTGCAGTTGCAGGTTCGAATCTACTCACATTGAGTACATCAGTTGATTGGCAAGTCGATGATGAAATCATTGTAACAACAACAGACGCAAGTATAACACATACTGAACGACATCGTATTATTGAAATAGTCAATTCGACAACGATTCGTCTTGCCAATACACTTGCTTACACTCATCTTGTTACTGAACAAAGATTTTCTAGTAGAAATCAACAAATTCGTGTAGCTGCAGCAGTCGGCCTATTGACACATAATATTCGCGTAAAGAGCGAATATCCATCGACAAGTTTAGCAGGATTTCAAATTCTCGTTACACGAAGTCTTCTGAATACAAATATCAAAGGCACTGCTCGATTAACAAATGTTCAATTCATAGGCTTTGGACGGTTCAATGATTCNCGTACTGCTGATAAAAACGCAGGTATTTATATGGATACATTGGGTGATTCTTCTGGGATAACTTATATTGACAAATGTTCTTTCGATGGTGGATATAACGGAGCGTAAGTCACTAAATTATGTTTATTTCGAATCAAAATATATTCTATCTCGATTTGATAGCATTGGTATGGTTTATACACATAGTATAGTCATTACGAATAATGTTTTCTACAATACTTATCGAACAGCTCTCGTTTTGACTGGAAAATATCATCTATTAATCAATAATCTTGTTTCGACTATTTATTGGTCAGGTACAGCTAAACCAGCACTTGCATCATATAATTTCAATTGTGATGGTGCAATTACATCTCACAATGCACTTCAAATAACAATGACTGTAGGACTTTGTTGTTCGAAAGAGCTAAACTTCGATTTTGATTTTGAAGAATAATCTTGTGGCTGGTATCGAACGAATAGCGTATCGTATTCAGGGCAATGGTTGTCCATTGACGAATCCTGTACCATGGTCTAATAACATCTATGCAAACAATGAAGCTCATTCAGCAATGGCTGGTGTTAGTATTTGGCCATCGGACAGAGGTTTTCGTGCAGATCGAGGTAAATGATTATAATCAGTTGAATATTTTTATTTAATCAAGTGTTTTCTTTTTCATAGAATGTGTTTACATCAATGGATTTACGTAAGTTTATTGAGTGAATGAATGAATGAATAAAAGCATATCGAATGAATATCTAGAGTTTACAAAGGTTGGTACTACGGCTTTTATATCAATACAGCTCGAAATATTACTATTGATTCATGTGCAACAATTGACAGTGAAGTTGGCATTTTTACATTTGTTATTGGTCCATCACGTATGATTGAGTTTTCTATTTCAAATTGAGTTTATTTTCTTTCTTTTTCGTACAGCATTGACTCACATGGTACTTCGTAGTCGTGTTCAAATTCAAAACTCGATTATTATAGGTTCACTGCCAGCTAGTGACTGTCTTGACAAAACTGATACGAAATCGCCGAATATACAAAAATCAGAATTAGCGAAACCAACTGTTGCAATAATTTCAACAGAAAATAAAGCAGTACGAGGTCGAGTTGGTATTGTATTTCCAACATTTTCACCAAAGAATGGAATGCCTGATAAGCCATGGACTGGTGTCAGTAACTATCCGTGTCGTAAGTGTTCAACAACAAAAAAAAGAAAAGATTTTTTTATTATTTCTGAAATAATCTCTAATGAATATATAGTCGATGGTACAATGTTTATAACCGATACAACGATTGCTTTTTTCAATGATAAATGTGGTCGACAAGATGTTGCACTTCAAGTTTCACAAAGTAACGATGATGGTCAATTTCCTGTTATAACAAACTCGATCTTTCGATTCAATGTATCGGACTCAAACATTGTTTTCAATGGTCTACCAAATCTGAATCCACAATCTTGTGGAGATATAGATTGTGATGGTCTGAAAAGAAATCTAATCATTGATACAGACGGTACATTATTCGGTTTACGAACTAGTGTATTTTCGAGATCTGAAGCTCTTTGGGGTAAATAACTTGAAATTATTGCAATTTTTAATACGAGAATCGAATATCTAGGTACTCTTGGTCGAGTCGGTGATACTAAATTACCTGAAATATTGAAAACCTATAGCAATGGTGAGAAAAAGAATACGACAGCACTTTATCCCTACCGTGGAATATCACGAAATTCCTGCGTACTTCAACCACGATGGGGAATGTATCGTTGTAATTATAAAACCGAATATCGTATGATGATCATCGAAAGTATGGATTCAACAACTGAAAAACAAAAAATCTCACCTGTAGCTATTCTATCTGATGATGGATATCTTGATCTACTCAATAATCCTCAAGATCATAGTGTTACTACGACAATTCAGTCCTCAACTCGTATATCGACGTTTATGTCTATTATTCAATCAAATCAAACGTATTTTATCTATTTTACTGGTTATCTATCGAATCATACACGTTTTCGATTGATTAATGCCGATGAATCTATTCAATGTATCCTAGCTGTTTATTTTAATTCATTGCAACAGATTGATGTCTATGCGAATTCACAATATATTTTCCCGACGAATCGAGATTGGAGATATTCAACATTAATTTTGAAAGATGAAAAAAATACTGTGAATATGTCATCATCAAGTGGTGACAATTATTTTGATAGGTAATTAAAAAGACAAACAAAAAAAAAGTCTCCATCTCGTTTATATTTTAGAAAGGAACGATATCTTTATTTTAAAATCGATGGTAATACGATTATCGATGTGAAAATAGCACCGTTATTTATTCTAACTTTTGGTTTACCACCCATGGAAGTCGATGAAATATATCGTGATGATATTGCTACTCGATTAGCATTGATCTTCAATTTTGATCAATCAAAAATACGTCGAGTTAAAATCGTACCAGTTTCAAATTCGAGGTAATGTGAAAATGAGATTATTTCGAAAGAAAATCTATATTGTTCTATTTTGATAGTGAGAGTCGACGTCGGCGTAATATCGAACCAACTTTCCTTACACTTGAAATTCGTGATGAACCTCGACGAGTTTCAACAGGATCCGATGGAGTTCGCGGCGAAGTTCTCATCAATACAGCATCGCAAATTATCAATAGTTTTCAATCAGGTGAATTGACTGTTGTTTGGAAAGAAGCCAATTTGACCAACGGTTCAATACCAACTTCTCTTACTGTTCAAGAACCATTCAATCATACAAACGCTAGTTTAAGTATAATCAATCGAACTGAACTACGAACTGCACCAGCTCAATGTCGAGAACAAAGTCCATGTGTAATTCAACCAGTGCTTTTTGCTTATGATGCCGATGGAAATATTATTCGAAAATTAGGCTCGAATGATCAACCATGGCAAGTCAAAGCAACGGTTGTTGGCCAACCGAACATGACTATCGTAGGTGATACTGCGGATTATGTTGATGGACAAACACGATTTACACTCTTCAGTCTACCGAATTTGGGTTCGTATCAAGTTCAATTTAGTTTTATGCAACCAAATGGTGTTAAAAGGTATAAATGAACGTTTGTGGTGTTTCTCTCATTATATGTATATTTGTTTGTTTATTTAGTTCATTCTTTCAAAATGCAAATCTAACTGTTGAACCCATTCCAATTACTGTCACAAATGCTATTATTGCCGGAGAACAAGTTAATAACATTTATGTTGTTAATATTAGTGAAAAATTCGACATCACGATTATACCAGTTGACAAACAAACACGTCTTCCACTTGGTAAAGTTCGATGGGGCAACTGGACATGGACTGCAAATGTAACACTTCGTAATCTACCGAAATACAATCGTCCTGGAAAATTAATTCGAACAAGTTCGATTGCTCCGGTTATCGATCCAGTTGCAAAAACAATCACAATTCGTGATCTCAAAATAAATTCGACTGGTATGTTTATGATTGACATTCGTTTGGTTTCAACAAATAATGAACATGTTATTTCATTATCATCGAATGGTATTCTTGTCAAAACTGCAAGCACTGATGAAGGTATGTTATATATATATATGAAAGAATAAGTTTTATTGTTATTATGTTCTCTTTAGGAGTTGAATTTCTTAGTGATATTAATGATTTTTCGTCGAATATCACATTCGCAGGAGATTTTGATGCTCTTGATGCATCGAATCAACTCGAAGAAAGACGAGCTATGATTTACAATTATTTATTGACTATTGGAATGCCAATGATAAGTGATGTCGTGCTGATAAAAGGAAGTGTTGTTGCATTATTTCAAGTCGATACATTAATACCTAGTGGTATTTCACAAGCTGTGACCACTCTTCTTGCCGATCCAAGTGCAATTCCAGATTTAAGTGTTTCAACAGTGAATATCAATAGTCGAACTTATTCAAATCCTAGTTCGAATACATCGCCATCATCGAATGATTCGGCAAATAATACTGCTTTGATTGTTGGTGTTGTTATTGGTCTAATAGCAGTTTCAATTATAGTCTTTATTGGAGTTTATGCTTATCGAAAACGACGAGGATTTCGTATTTGTCCTACTCCTTGTATGGAAGATAGTGATCTTAATTTTTCTTCAGATAACAATGCAAATAGACAAAGCATTTATGAAACAGAACAAGAACAAGTAGTACGACCTCCAGTTTGGTTTCCAACAATATTTCCACCACCACCTTCAACACCAACACCAGTGCTTAAACGTCGTCATCCAATAATGTTACCACCAATTGAAATGAAACTAACTGATATACAAGAATGTTCTACGAAAGGCAATATGGATAAAGTTTTGAATGAAATGACAGATAATTCTCTTGACTAATCAGGTTTTTTTTAGTATTAAAGAAGAGAATACAATGTTTAAGTTTTTTGATAAAATAAATAATTAAACCACTCCGATTGCATTAAGAAAAACGCCCATTGGTGTTTTGTTTAGTTTGATCTGTTCAAGTCGATTTGCAATTTTATTGGAAATATTACGTTTACGAAGCATGGCGTGAATAAGAATAACTAAATTTATATTTCAAAAAAGTGAATTAAAGTAAAACAAAAGAGAGATTACTAACCTAATACTGGAAGTAAAACGTTGAGAATTAATAATGATAAAAGATATATGGAGTTTTTTAAGACAATGATAATACCAATTATACCAAATAGATTGGTCATTCGACGGGCATTTGTATTTCTTGAAGAATAGGGATTATCTGATACATAACCAAGTCGAGTCAGTATTATCCAACTAAGTTTCATTCCAGCAAGCATAAATGCAATAAGACATATACTCATAACAATACCTTTTATATGAGTAATTCTAAATCGTAGAATATATTTTATTTATGTTTTCGAAACTAGCATTCATATGTAATCATACCCAATTAGAAACATCATGATAAAACCTGATATGTAATAGTTTAATTGATAATATATTAAATTACTTATAACACGATTATTAAATCGGTCAAGATTGGAAAAATCAGGTAAACTTCACGTAGCATTAGTTAGAAAATCATCAATTGAACGTAATGACATACTGAATTCCGCTGATTGTGCTGCATAATCTTCTGACATCGTCTTTAAATTTTTAAACATTATGAAAAATGAAAAAGTAAAAAAGCCTACAAAACACGATTATTTATATCATCGTATTAAATGAAATATCAATGGTCCACGTCATGAGAACTTTTAGACGATAAGAACGTATAATGAGTCATCATGTCTCATGCTGCCCAATGCAATAATTTTAACGATTGAACATATCTAAAACTAATGAAAACAAAAAATTAATTCTTTTTCATTACGCCCAACGAAATTTATTTTCAGTTTTGTCAAAGTGACTAGTGATACATGACGAGTTACTTTTTCGCTCCGTTGAATTTTCTTATTGACAGAACGAAAAAGTGACTTGTCATGTGTCACTAGTTGCTCGTATTATTTTCATTTCTAATTAACACAAAATCCCATAATATAGTAAAAGGTAATTAGTGTTTTTTTTCATTGAGGTTTTTACTTTCATCAAGTAGGAGATCGTTCTGAAAAAATTAGACTTAATTTCAATATGTCGGCGAAAGATTTATATGCATGCCGATCAAATCCAGCAATTTTAAAGAGTTTATGCGATTACAATCAAGTACAGCAAATTTCAGATACATTTCGTTTACCACATGGCTGCTACATGATATACATTGGATGTATAACTAAAAAAGATTTTGAAGAATTCGTTAAGAAAATTGAAAGTCAAACTGTTTCAAAAAAGTCGTATAGTTTTTATGACGCCGAGGGTCGAATAAATATTCCAAAATTTACGATGTTAGGAACTGAAGAGACAGAACTATTTTTAGAACATACCAATTTGGGTCATTCAGAAGCCGTTGAAGAACTGAATACTGATCGTAGTCAGCGTTTTGTTTATGAAGACAATTTCAATCCTGCTCTTTTACAAATGATGACCCAAAAAGCGTCATATCAACGGTTGAAAGAAATTTGTCAATTTTATGAAGCTCAAAAGAAAGATATCAACAT
>JGI26531J51214_10001318_pt1 | contig 17721 bp, 16 predicted proteins | sample ThiBiot_500_biof_2_FD_51214 | JGI IMG/M metagenome (IMG submission 51214)
CGAGCGTTCTGGTGCCGGGGCTTGGCATTCTCTTCAGGAATTCATAGCGCATGGAAGTCTTCCGTTCATCATGGTCGGTGCGCGGGACGCAGGCGCTACGCATTCGGAAGAATGCGCCAGCACGGCACGTCCCTTATCTCAGACTTTCCGCCCCTCCATCGCAGGACGATTCGCGCGCGAACGAGTCTGATGGTGATGAATGCATTTTGCGTCGATGGTCTTAACAATCGGTTTACCAAATATGGTGTCATTATGGCGCGCGGTACACTGGCTGCGACAACCCTCGGGCAACCTTACCGTGGCAAGGTGGAACTCATCGCTTTGCCCTGTCAGCATTCAGGAGACAATGAATGTCGAAAAATCCCAATCTCACTCTGACCGGACCGGATCTGGCCGCGCTGCTGTGCAGCCGCGTTTGCCATGATGTGATCTCGCCGGTCGGGGCGATCAACAATGGCCTGGAGCTGCTCGACGAGGGTGGTGCCGACGCCGACGCGATGGATCTGATCCGCACGAGCGCGCTCAACGCTTCCGTCCGCCTGAAATTTGCTCGCCTTGCCTTCGGCGCCTCCGGCTCGGTCGGCGCTTCGATCGACACCGGCGAGGCTGAACGGGCCGCCAAGGATTTCGCTGCTGCCGAGAAGAAGACCGAGGTCAGCTGGGTCGGACCACGCGCCATTATCGCCAAGAACCGCGTCAAGCTGCTTCTTAACCTCTTCCTCGTTGCCTATGGCGCCATTCCGCGCGGGGGCAATATCGAAGTGACGCTCGAAAATCCGGAATTCGACGCGAAGTTCACCATCACCGCCAAGGGGCGGCTGATGCGCATACCGCCAAGATTTGCCGAGATCTGCTCGGGCACTCTGGAAGAGGCGGTCGACGCTCACTCGATCCAGCCCTACTACACGGTTCTTCTCGCCGACGAGAGCGGCATGGAGCTTTCCTATAATGCGTCACCGGAGGAACTGACCTTCGTAGCGACGATGGCTGCCCAATAACCGGGCTGCGATCCGCTCCGCATTTTCACCCGCAGCCGAGCCCCGGCTGCGGGTTTATTTTTTCGTGCATCGAAATTTCTGTGCAATCTTGGGGTTGTCCGCGCATTTGATAATGTAGCGGTAACGAATCCTTAGCTTGCTGCTCCTATCGTTTCAATTTGACGTCGCCATTCTGACAATGGCGGCTGATGCTAGGGAGCTCACACATGCAGCGGTTCATGATTACGGATACATCGGATGTCGTACGCAAGGTCGGCAAACGAATCCTGTCCGAACTGGATTTTCTCGTGAGCGAAGCCGGGGATGCCAGCGAAGCGCTGATGCGCTGCCAGGCGGAAATCCCGGACTATCTGATCGTCGATGCCGGTATGGAAGGAGCGCTGGAACTTATCGCCAGCATTCGCGCCATGCCCAATGGCAAGGATGTGAAGATCTACTATTGCGTCGTTGAGGCCGATCTTCGCAAGCTGATGGCCGGAAAGCGCGCGGGTGCCACGGATTTCCTGCTGAAACCGTTCGACCGCAAGATCCTCACAGCCATATTCGGCAATCGCGCCGCTGCCGCCTGATTACAACGAGACAGATCGAAGCAGAAATAGCCGCCCTTGAGGCGGCTATTATTTTGGGCGTTCCGCAGCCGCAAACTCAAATAAAAATCCCGCCTTTTAGGCGGGATTTGAGCGTATTCGGCGGTGAAGGGGGAGGCGGCTGGCTCAGGCGCTTTCGGCAAAATCGTTGCTGTCGGGTTCGCGCAGCACATAGCCGCGGCCCCAGACGGTTTCGATGTAGTTGGCGCCGCCCGCGGCGTTGGCGAGCTTCTTGCGGAGCTTGCAGATGAAGACGTCGATGATCTTCAGTTCCGGCTCGTCCATGCCACCGTAGAGATGGTTAAGGAACATTTCCTTGGTGAGCGTCGTGCCCTTGCGCAGCGAGAGCAGCTCCAGCATCTGATATTCCTTGCCGGTCAGATGCACGCGCTGGCCGCCGACTTCGACGGTCTTGGCGTCGAGGTTGACGATCAGTTCGCCGGTCATGATGACGGACTGGGCATGGCCCTTGGAACGGCGGACGATGGCGTGAATGCGGGCGACCAGCTCGTCCTTGTGGAAAGGCTTGGTCATGTAGTCGTCAGCGCCGAAGCCGAGGCCGCGAACCTTGTCCTCGATGCCAGCCATGCCGGAGAGGATGAGGATCGGCGTCTTGACCTTCGAGAGGCGCAGCGTGCGCAGCACTTCGTAGCCGGACATATCGGGAAGGTTGAGATCGAGAAGGATGATGTCGTAGTCGTAGAGCTTTCCGAGATCGACGCCTTCTTCACCGAGGTCGGTGGTATAGACGTTGAAGCTTTCGGATTTGAGCATCAGCTCGATGCTCTGCGCTGTCGCGCTATCGTCTTCAATGAGTAGAACCCGCATAATTGTCCCCTTTACCGCCGCCGAAAGGTCGTCAGCCCCCTGAACGCGATACCGATCAAATCACTGCTTGATTTGGAAGCTGCCATGCAATGGTTAACAAATTCTGATTCACTCTGGCAAGTCGTATCGAATTTATTAAATAATTTTTCCATTACACTGTTTTCCAACGACAATCAGCGAAATCGACTCCTAAAGTATCGCATTAAGAACCAACGCCAAGTGATTCATCCGACTCATCAATGCCGACATGTCTAATTCCGACCACAACATTTACTGAGCCTTAAATCATTGCCCCTATCATTAACGATGCCCGTAAACGAAAGGTTACCAGCGGTAGGCTTTTATTAAGATCGCTGGAAATTTTTTTAACCAAGCCGTCTCAAAGCGGTTCGGCGGGCGGGAATATCGAGAGCCGGGGTCTCGCATCACGGGAGTAATGCGTATGAAGTCACGTGAGAGCCTTGTTCGCCTGAAAGAGTTTCAGGTGAACGAAAAACGTCGTCAGCTGCAGCAGTTGCAGATGATGATGGCGGAGTTTGACCGCATGACGAAGGAACTGGAAAGCCAGATCGTCGTCGAAGAGAAGAAGTCTGGTATCGCTGATCCAAACCACTTTGCCTATCCGACGTTTGCCAAGGCGGCCCGCCAGCGCGCGGACAACCTGCAGGTGTCGATCCGCGAACTGCAGGTTCAGGAAGAGGCACTGGAAAATTCGCTTGAGGAAATGCAAGCCGAATATGCCAAGGCTGCGGCGCTCGAAGAGCGCGATGGTTCGGGTCCGGCGCGGGCACGCGCCTGATTTCGCAATTCCGTCTTCTCCCTCGGACGCGTCATCGCATTCCGATACGGGGTCCATCTTCGGAATGCGAGGGTTACGAGTGAGGGCGCATGAAAGCTGCGCATGACTGGCCGTGACGGGGCCGGCCATGCGCAGCTTTTGCCTTTTTAAGATCAATCCGGCCATGCAGACGGATTTGCGTTTACGAAGCTGGTTAACGCCTCGATTAATTTAGAATGTGCTAAAGATTGACGACGTCGCGCCAGTCCTCGTGACGCAGCGCCTGCGCCTTGAAGAAGGGGCAGAGCGGAATGATCTTCCAGCCGCCGCGACGTGCATCCTCGACGGCATGAAGCGCCAGCGCTTGACCGACGCCCTTGCCGCGCAGCGCATCCGGCACCCCGGTATGATCGATGATGATCAGCTTCGCAGAGGTGCGGGAGAACGTCATTTCCGCCTCATGGCCTTCGACACTTGCGACGTAGCGTCCGCCGGATGCGTTGTTTTCGTTGCGGATATCCATGATTTTCTCCCTTGTGGCGTCTCGTTAGGCAAGGATTGCATGTGCTCCGTCATCTGCCAACCGTCGAGTTTGTTAACGGATTGTCTCTCTATCTAGCGATTTTGATATGCGATGGCTTTATGAGAAGCTTCGGGTTGGCGGTGTGGTCATCGATGTCTCAAGGCGAAAAATGGTCTTTTGTGTTCAACGGGAGAGTCCGCGGCAGGCGGAAATAGAAGCGCTTCTTCGGCAATCCGATCAGGTTGCCGCGCGGCTCTATCCGGGTGAATTCCGCCGGTCGCTTGATGCGGAAGCCTTGGATGCACCCCATATTTCCGTCCTCGTCGCGCGTCGCGATGATCTGGTAGCGGTTGGATGCTGCGCTCTTTTCGATAGCGGCGATGGCGCCGCCGAATTGAAACGCATGATCGTGGGTGAAAGGTTCAGAGGGCTCGGAGCGGGCGTGGCCCTCCTGGAAGCTGCCGAAACGAATGCCCGCTCCAACGGCATTCATTTGATCAGAATGGAGGTCGGGATCAGAAATACCGAAGGCCAGGCCCTTTACCGGAAAGCGGGTTACGGGGAGAGGGCGCCTTTCGGTTCCTATCGACCCTCGCCGATAAGCCTGTTCTTTGAAAAGATCATCGGGATAGACGCGTGAGCTTCTATGCGTGTGGCATCAAATAATTCGGGCCTCTTTTACAGGAAAAGAGGCCCGAACACACAATCAGATTAAGGTGGTACTGTCGCTGCTGTCAGTGGCGATACTGCTGTATGCGGGTCGTCCGGAGGCCAGCAAGGCCATGGGTATTAATGGACGACTGCCAGGAGAGGAACTCTTCGACGGTCAACGTATAACGTTCGCAGGCTTCTTCCAAGCTGAGCAGACCACCACGCACGGCGGCGACAACCTCTGCCTTACGACGAATGACCCAGCGGCGCGTATTCGGCGGCGGAAGATCTGCTATCGTCAGCGGGCTGCCATCGGGGCCGATGACATACTTCACTCGGGGACGTATCATTTCGGTCATTGGACTCTCTACACACACTCAAGACCACGTGTGGCACTGTAGCTTGCCACATTTAAAAATTGCCTAAGCTCATGGTAAGACTTTGCTAATAATTTTAATGAATGTGGCGCGCCGCTGATTTGCGGATGTCCTGCCTGAATAAAATGGCCGAAAGTCCCTGTTATTTCAGGGGAAATTGCACTTGCTCTATGATTTTTCGTCAGTAAGAACTTACGCTTTTAGCGCGAAATGCCATAGCTGCACCGGCTGTCTACGGGTGCAAGACCCGGCATCGGAATTGCTTTTTACTTAGGAAAATAGACTTACGCGGAAACGCTGTGCTTCTGTCCGCCCCAGCAGATGAAGTGGGGATTGGCAAAATCAGCATCGTCGTTCTGGTCCGTCTTGCCATAGGTCAGAAGGTCGCCTTCGACCGTGACCGTCTTGCCGCCCGCTGCCCGCAACACGGCGTCACCCGCGGCCGTGTCCCATTCCATCGTGCGGCCAAAGCGCGGATAGACATCGGCCTTGCCCTCGGCGAGCAGACAGAATTTCAGCGAGGAGCCGATCGATGTGCAGCCGGAAACCGCATTCTCGTGGAGAAAGCCTTCCGTTTTCGCATTGCTGTTGCAGCGGCTGGCAAGCGCCGTCAACTTTGCCGGAGGCTCACGCACGGCGATGTTCCGCCGTTCGGCGACGGAAAAGTGTTCGTCGACGATCAACTTGCGGGCCCTTCCGGGTTCGCCGGTAAACGCGACGCCGAGCGCCGGTGCATAGACGATGCCGATGAGGGGAACGCCGTCCTCGACATAGGCGATATTGACGGTGAATTCGTCGCGATGCTCGATGAACTCGCGCGTGCCGTCAAGCGGATCGACAAGAAAGAAGGCGTCGCCGTGGATATGCGGAACTTTGCCGGCGGACACCTGTTCCTCGGCAATCGCCGGGATATGAGGGAAATCGCGCTCGAGATGTCGGAGAATGATGTGCTCGGCGCGCTCATCGGCGAGCGTGACGGGGCTCATGTCTTGTTTCAAGGCAACAGCGTAGCCGGCACGATAGACCTCCAATATGGCCTTTCCTGCTTCGAGCGCCGCCTTTTCGAATGTTGCAAGCATTTGCGTCTTCGTCTTCCGCGCCCTACCGCGCCTCAACTTTCCGGACATTATATATAAGAAGCCGCGATTGCGAAGTTTAGACTTCTGATATCCGGATTTCCTTCGCCTTAACGCTTGAACGAGGCTTTAGCAACAGAAGCCGGCACGGCTTTTGTCGCAGCCGACGTTCTCAGAGGGCCGACTGCCCTTTCTCCTGAAGGCACGTAGAGCATTTCGCTGCGCATTTGGAAAAGATCATGTCCTGTTTGCGAAGCTTTTTCGCTCTTTCGGGACTTGTCGTTTTTATTGCATGTGCGAATGTGCGGCCGGGTAGCATCGGGATGAATGCATGCGTTATTCGGCATATCAGCTTTTAAAACAGGCGTTTTCGGGCAATCGTCATTGGCAGCCGGTATGGCGGACGCCGGAGCCAAAGCCACATTACGACGTGATTATCGTCGGCGGTGGCGGGCACGGGCTGGCGACGGCCTATTATCTCGCCAAGGAATTCGGCATCACCAACGTCGCAGTGCTCGAAAAGAGCTACATCGGCTCCGGCAATGTCGGGCGCAACACCACGATCATCCGCTCCAACTATCTGCTGCCCGGCAACGAGCCTTTCTACGAATTCTCGATGAAGCTCTGGGAAGGGCTGGAGCAGGATTTCAATTATAACGCCATGGTGTCCCAGCGCGGCATCGTCAACCTGTTCCATTCCGACGGCCAGCGCGATGCCTATGCCCGGCGCGGCAATGCCATGCGCATGCACGGCGTCGATGCGGAACTGCTCAACCGTGAGCAGGTTCGTCGGATGATGCCTTATCTGAATTTCGACCATGCGCGCTTTCCGATCCTCGGCGGCCTCTTGCAGCGGCGCGGCGGTACGGCGCGACACGATGCGGTCGCCTGGGGTTATGCCCGCGGCGCCGACAGCCGTGGCGTCGATCTCATCCAGCAATGCGAGGTGATCGGCATCCGCCGCGAGAACGGTGTCGTCACCGGCGTCGAGACCAATCGCGGCTTCATCGGCTGCAACAAGCTGGCGCTCGCGGCCGCCGGCCACACATCGATCCTTGGCAACATGGCTGATCTCGAGCTGCCGATCGAAACGCACGTCCTGCAGGCATTCGTTTCCGAAGGTCTGAAGCCTGTCATCGACAATGTCATCACCTACGGCGCGGGACACTTCTATATCTCGCAGTCGGACAAGGGCGGTTTGGTCTTCGGCGCGGATATCGACTATTACAGCTCCTATGCGCAGCGCGGCAATCTCGCCACCGTGGAACATACGATAGAGGAGGGGGTGGCGCTCATCCCCGGCCTATCGCGTGTGCGTGTGCTGCGCGCCTGGGGCGGCGTCATGGATATGAGCATGGACGGCTCGCCGATCATCGATCGCACCCCGATCGAGAACCTTTATCTGAACTGCGGCTGGAACTATGGCGGCTTCAAAGCGACGCCGGCCTCGGGCTTCTGCTTCGCGCATCTGATCGCCAAGGGCGAAAGCCACGACGTCAGCCGCCTCCTGCGTCTTGACCGTTTCGAGCGCGGCTTCGCGATTGACGAAGGCGGCAAGGGTCCGCAGCCGAACCTGCATTGAGGGCACAATACCAATGGCAAGCTTGATCAACTGCTCGCATTGCGGCGTGCGACCCAAGGAAGAATTCTCCATTCGCGGCGCATCCGTCGTTCGCCCCGCGCCATCCGCGCCGGATGAGGACTGGAACCGTTACGTCTTCATTCGCGACAACGAGCGCGGCCGCATCCAGGAATATTGGCATCATGGTGCGGGGTGTCGCCGCTGGCTGGTCGTCGAGCGCAGCAATGTCACGCATGAAGTCTTTTCCGTTGTCGATGCCGAGGACAAGGCGAAGGAGGCGGCACGATGACTGCTTATCGTCTGTCGACCGGCGGTCTCGTCAATCGCAGCCGCCCGCTTTCCTTCCAGTTTGACGGCAAGGAGATGAAGGGTCTGGAGGGTGATACGCTTGCCGCCGCTCTTCTCGCTAACGACCAGCTGCTGGTCGGGCGCAGCTTCAAATACCATCGGCCGCGCGGCATCCTGACCGCGGGTTCGGCCGAGCCCAACGCGCTCGTCACCATCGGCAAGGATGGCCGCACCGAGCCGAATACGCGTGCCACCGTCGCTGAGCTCTATCAGGGCATGGCGGCTGTGAGCCAGAACCGCTGGCCGTCGCTGAAGCACGATTTTGGCTCGGTCAACAGCTTGCTCTCGCCCTTCCTCGGCGCAGGCTTCTACTACAAGACCTTCATGTGGCCGGCTGCCTTCTGGGAGAAGGTCTACGAGCCGATCATCCGGCGCGCCGCAGGTCTCGGCAGGGCGGTCATGCAGGCCGATCCGGACCGCTATGAAAAGGCCTGGGCGCATTGCGATCTGCTCGTCATCGGCTCCGGTCCGACGGGCCTGATGGCGGCTCTGACGGCTGCTCGTGCGGGCTTGCGCGTCGTGCTGGCCGACGAAGGTTTTCGGTTCGGCGGCTCCCTGCTTTCTGAAAAGCTGACGATCGGCGGTGCTTCCTCCGATGTCTTCGTCCAGGCGACGCTTGAGGAGCTGCAGAGCTTCGAGAATGTGACCTTGATGCCGCGCACGACCGTGTTCGGCTGGTATGACGGCAATGTCTTCGGCGCGGTGGAGAAGGTGCAGAAGCACGTGGCGATGCCATCGCCCGATCTTCCAATCGAGCGCCTTTGGCGCATTGCCGCCAAGCGGGCCATTCTCGCTTCGGGAGCAGAAGAGCGGCCGCTGGTGTTCGGCGGCAACGATCGTCCAGGCGTGATGATTGCCGGCGCCATGCGCAGCTATCTCAACCGTTACGGCGTCGTTGCCGGGCAGAAAGTCGCGGTCTTCACCAATGGCGGCTCGGGCTATCGCACTGCGGCCGACCTCGCCGCCGCAGGCGTCGAAATTTCAGCGATCCTCGATGCGCGAGCCGCATCGGCGGATGCTGCTCCTCAAGGCGTCCGCGTGGTGCATGGAGCAAGCGTGCATGCGACCAAGGGCAAACATCGCATCAGCGGCGTCATCGCGGATCGCGGCGGGCTGGATGAGCTGATTGCCTGCGATGCGCTTGCCATGTCGGGCGGCTGGTCGCCGATCATCCACCTTGCCTGCCAGCGCGGCGCCAAGCCGGTGTGGTCGGACGAAAAGCAGGCCTTCATGGCGCCGATTGTCGGCGGCGAGCTGGAGATTGCTGGCTCTGCAGCGGGCATTGAGAGCGTTTCGGGCTGCCTCGCCGATGGCGCGGAAAAGGCACGGCTGGTTGTCGAGAGCCTGGGCCGTGTGGCTCATGCCAGCGATCTGCCTGAAGTCGAAGGCGAATACGACCCGTCCTTTGCGGCAATTTGGCATGTGCCTGGTGCCAAAGACAAGGCGTTCGTCGATTTCCAGAACGACGTCCACGCCAAGGATCTGGGCCTCGCGCTGCGCGAAGGCTTCGGCCATGTGGAACATGCCAAGCGCTACACGACGAGCGGCATGGCGACGGACCAGGGCAAGCTCGGCAATGTCAACGCTGCCGGCATCATCGCAGGCATGCGCGGCGTCAGCCCGGCTGCCGTCGGCACCACGACCTTCCGCCCATTCTATACGCCGGTTTCCTTCGGCGCGCTGGCGGGCACGGCGCGCGACAAGCACGCGCAGCCGGTCCGGGAATCGCCGCTGCATGGCTGGGCGAAGAAGAACGGCGCAAGCTTCGTCGAGGCCGGCCTCTGGTATCGTTCGTCGTGGTTCGCACGGCCGGGCGAAAAAGGCTGGCGCGACAGCGTCGACCGCGAAGTGCTGAACGTCCGCAACAATGTCGGCATTTGCGACGTGTCGACGCTCGGCAAGATCGAGATCTTCGGCAAGGATGCGGCGGAGTTTCTAAACCGTCTCTATTCCAACGCCTTCCTGAAACTGCCGATCGGCAAGGCGCGCTACGGCTTGATGCTGCGTGAGGACGGCATGGTCTTCGATGACGGCACGACGAGCCGGCTGACGCCGGATCATTTCTTCATGACGACCACGACGGCTATGGCCGGCGAGGTGATGACGCACATGGAATTCTCAGCCCAGACGCTATGGCCGCATCTCGACGTTCGTTTCGTCTCCTCGTCCGACCAATGGGCGCAGATGGCGATTGCCGGTCCGAAGGCGCGGCTGGTGCTGGAGCAGATCGTCGAGGATGATATTTCCGACGCGTTCTTCCCCTTCCTTGGTGCGGCCGAAGTAATGCTGAAGGGGGGCCTGAGGGCCCGTCTGTTCCGCATCTCCTTCTCGGGCGAGCTGGCCTACGAGTTGGCAGTTCCGGCCGGATATGGCGAGGCGGTGGCCGACGCGATCATGGACGCCGGCAAGGCGCATGGCATCTGCCCCTACGGCGTCGAAGCCCTCAACGTGCTGCGTATCGAGAAAGGGCATGTCACCCATAGCGAGCTGGATGGCCGCACGACGCCCGACGATGTCGGGCTCGGCCGCATGATGTCGACGCAGAAGCCGGATTTCATTGGCAAGAGGCTTTCGACCCGCTTTGGCCTGACGGCCGCGGACCGCGGCCAGCTCGTCGGCCTGAAGCCCATCGATACAGCCAAGGAAATTCATGCGGGTGCGCATATCTTGAAGGAAGGTGCCCGGCCTTCGACCGTGAACGATCAAGGGCATGTTTCCTCGGTCTGCTTCTCACCCACTCTCGGTCATTCCATCGCGCTGGCTTTCCTGAAGTCGGGTCGGGAGCGGATCGGCGAGCGGGTGACGGTCTGGGACGGATTGCGCGGCGAGGAAGTGGCGGCGGAAGTCTGCAGCCCGGTCTTCGTCGATCCGGACAACAAGAAGCTTCAAGGGTGAGGGCTCGATGAGCGTTGCGTTTCAGAACAGGCATGTGCTGGAAGATCATATTTCCGGCTTCGAGGCTGCCGCCAATCCGAATCATCTCGCCGTCGTGCGTCGTCCTGCAATCTTCTCCGTGCTTGGCAGGGCAGGGGATCAAGCCGGTGTTCTCAATAGCCTGAAGGCGATCAGCGACGTGTCGATTCGTGACGTCGGGCCGCGGGAATGGTTCGTTGTCTCGGACATTCTTGGTGCAGAGAGCGTGGCGCGGGATCTCTTCGCGCTCGATCCGGCTGTCGTTTCCTTCCTGGAACAGAGCGACGGGCGCGTGGTGCTTCGCATTTCCGGTCCCAGCGTGCGGCGCATCCTCGCCAAGTGCGTAGCCGTCGATCTGCATCCGGAGGTTTTTGCCGAGGGACAATCGGCCAATATGCTCTGCTGTCATGTCAGCGCCAATGTCGCCCGTACCGGTGCCGATCACTTCGAAATCATCGTGCCGCGCTCCTATGCCGGCCACGTGTTCGAGGAGATCATGGAGATGGGGCGGGAATTCGCCCTAACGGCCGGCTTCGCCGATTGAAAACCCCTATCATGGTTGAGTTCGGATGCCTTGCCGGCCGGCTTGCGCTGCGAATAGCCGATGGCGCGATCCGAACAATTGCGATGGCGCAAACAGACATATCGGTTTCGCAGTTCGGGCTATTTGGGCTCTCGGATAGTCTCTAGTTTTCCTCTCAAATACGGTCGGTCGCGCGGGAAGACACCCGGCGGCTTCGTGCCGAAAACAGGGGATTCCCAGATGAAAAGCCATGCCAAGGTCGTCGTCATCGGTGGCGGTGTCGTCGGATGTTCGGTGCTCTACCACCTCACCAAATTCGGCTGGACCGATGTGGTGCTGCTTGAGCGTTCCGAGCTGACATCCGGATCGACCTGGCATGCCGCCGGCGGCATGCATACGATCAACGGCGATCCGAACGTTGCCAAGCTGCAGAAATACACGGTCGAGCTCTACAAGGAGATCGAGGAATATTCCGGCCAGGACATCGGCCTGCACCTGACCTCCGGGCTGATGCTGGCGGCAACGCCGCAGCGCTTCGACTGGCTCAAGTCCATTCTCGCCAAGGGCCGCTATAATGGTCTCGAGGCGACGCTGCTGACGCCGAAGGAAGCGCATGACATGATGCCGCTCCTCGATCCGGACCAGTTTGTCGGCGCTCTCTACGATCCCGTCGAAGGCCATCTCGACCCCTACGGCACCACCCATGCCTATGCCCGCTCTGCCAAGAAGAACGGCGCCGACATTTATCTCCACACCAAGGTGGAAGAGCTGGTGCAGCGCGAGGACGGCTCCTGGCGCGTCATCACCAACCAGGGCGAAATCATCGCCGAGCATGTCGTCAATGCCGCCGGCCTCTGGGCGCGCGAAGTCGGCCGCATGGTGGGTCTGGAACTGCCGGTGCTCGCCATGGAGCATATGTACCTCATCACCGAGGACATGCCCGAGGTCATCGACTTCAATAAGACGACGGGCAAAGAGCTGATGCACTGCGTCGACTTCGACGGCGAGATCTATCTGCGCCAGGAGCGGCAGGGTATGCTGATGGGCACCTATGAAAAGGCATGTCGCCCATGGTCGCCGGTGACGACGCCGTGGGATTTCGGTCACGAGCTGCTGGCCGAGGACATCGAGCGCATTACCCCGGAGCTGGAAGTCGGCTTCCGCCATTTCCCGGCCTTCAACAATGCCGGCATCAAGCGGATCATCAACGGCCCCTTCACCTTCTCGCCTGATGGCAACCCACTCGTCGGCCCGGTGCGCGGCCTTCGCAATTACTGGTCCGCCTGCGCCGTCATGGCCGGCTTCAGCCAGGGCGGCGGCGTCGGGTTGGCGCTTGCCAACTGGATGATCTATGGCGATCCGGGCTTTGACGTCTTTGCCATGGACGTCTCCCGTTATGGCGACTATGCGACGCTCGCCTATACGAATGCCAAGGTGCGCGAGAATTATGCTCGTCGCTTCTCGATCCGTTATCCGAATGAAGAGCTGCCGGCCGCACGTCCGCTGCTGACGACGCCGATCTACGACAAGCTGAAGGATGCCGGTGGCGTCTTCGGGGCCTATTACGGCCTCGAGCAGGCACTCTGGTTCGCGCCAAAGGGCGAGGTCGATCAATTCTCCTGGCGGCGTTCCAACGATTTCGATGTCGTCGCCGCCGAAGCCAAGGCGGTGCGAGAGAGCGTCGGCCTGATGGAGACCTCCGGCTTCGCCAAATATTCGGTCAAAGGACCGGGCGCGGAAGCCTTCCTCGACACGCTTCTGACCTGCCGCATTCCGGCGATCGGTCGCATGACGCTGGCGCCGATGCTGAAGCATGACGGCAAGCTCATCGGCGACTTCACGCTGGCTAAGCTTGGACACGAAGATTTCCTTCTCATCGGCTCTGGTATCGCCGAAGCCTATCATATGCGCTGGTTCGAAGGCTTGTTGCCCAAGGACGGTTCGGTCGAACTACAGGCGCTCGGCCTTTCGCTTCTCGGCCTTTCGATCGCGGGCCCGAATTCACGCAAGCTGTTGCAGAAACTGACGCATCAGGATCTCTCCACCGCCGCTTTCCCCTTCATGTCGATTCGCCGCATGGATATCGGCATGGCACCCGCGATCGTCGGTCGTGTCTCCTATACGGGCGATCTCGGCTACGAGATCTGGATGAAGCCGGAGCATCAGCGCTACATCTTTGATCTGCTGATGCAGGAGGGTGCCGAATTCGACATCCGGCTCTTCGGTCTCAGGGCGCTGAACGCGCTGCGACTCGACAAATCCTATGGTAGCTGGTCGCGCGAATACCGGCCGCTCTACGGACCGTTGGAGGCTGGCCTCAACCGATTCGTGGCACTGTCCAAGCAGGCCGATTTCATCGGCAAGGCGGCTGCGGCGAAGGAGAAGGCGGAAGGCGGTACGCTGCGCCTGTGCACCTTCATACTTGCAGCCAAGGATGCCGATGTCATCGGCGACGAGCCGATCTATCACAACGGCGCCGTTTGCGGCTGGGTGACGTCAGGCGGCTATGCTCATGCCTCGGGCCTTTCCGTTGCGGTCGGTTACGTGCCGAAGGAAATTGCCGCCGAAACGCAGGGCTGGTCGATCGAGTTGCTCGGCGAGCTTCTGCCTGCAAGGTTGCAGGTCGAGCCGCTGTTCGATGCCGACGGCGCCCGCATGCGCGCCTGAGGGCGTCTCTCACACGCTGGCGGCGGACCCTGACTGGCCCGCCGCTGACGAAAGCTTTTCAGCGCGGGCGCGGTGGGCGGCGATTTTGGCTGTTTTTGAGCCAAAGGCTGCCGCTTTTCTGTCATTTTTGGTCGGATTCGCATCAGCGCACGGCGATTTGAAAAGAATTTGTCAATTTCTTGCCTTTTTGGCTTCACATTTGCTTCGAAACCAGTATGGAATCGCGGCCATAGGCCTCTCGAAGGAACCTAAAAAAGTAATAAGAGATGTGTCGTATGACGGCGCATCCAGGGGAAATGACATATGGATTATTTTATCCAGCAGCTCTTAAACGGGCTGACTCTCGGGTCGATCTACGGCCTGATCGCCATTGGCTACACCATGGTTTACGGCATCATCGGCATGATCAATTTTGCCCACGGTGATGTTTTCATGCTCGGCGGCTTTGCCGCTCTCATCACCTATCTGGTTCTCGTTTCGCTCTTCGCCGGCCTGCCGGTCGCGATCATGCTTTTGGTGATGCTGATCGTCGCCATGCTGATGACAAGCCTCTGGAACTGGGTGATCGAGCGCATCGCCTATCGTCCTCTGCGCGGCTCGTTCCGGTTGGCGCCGTTGATTACGGCCATCGGCATGTCGATCGTGCTGTCGAACTTCATCCAGGTTGCCCAGGGCCCGCGCAACAAGCCGATCCCGACGCTGGTGGGTGACGTCTACAATTTCGGCGGCGTCTCGCTGTCGCTGAAGCAGATCATCATCTTCATCGTGACCGTCGTGTTGCTGGCCGCCTTCTGGTACATCGTCAACAAGACGGCGCTGGGGCGTGCTCAGCGAGCAACCGAGCAGGATCGCAAGATGGCGGCGTTGCTCGGCATCAATGTCGATCGTACCATCTCCATCACCTTCATCATGGGTGCAGCCCTCGCGGCCGTCGCCGGCACGATGTATCTGATGTATTATGGCGTCGCCAACTTCACGGACGGTTTCGTGCCTGGCGTCAAGGCCTTCACGGCTGCGGTCCTCGGCGGCATCGGTTCGCTGCCGGGCGCCGTTCTCGGCGGCCTGATGATCGGCTTCATCGAGTCCTTCTGGTCTGGCAATTTCCCCATCGCGTATAAGGATGTCGCTACATACGGTATCCTGGCCTACGTGCTGATCTTCAAGCCGACGGGTATTCTCGGCCGGCCGGAAGTCGAAAAGGTATAACGCCATGGCAAATTCAAACTTCGTTGCAGGCAAGACCGCGCCCGGCCTTGTCCAGAAGGGGCTTATGGATGCCTTCTGGACCGCCATCATCGCCTTCGGCATGTTCGTTCTCTATATCGGCCTCAAAACCGATCAGAACATGGACAACAAGCTGATCATCGTGCAGCGCTGGGGTCTTCTGGCCACCATCGTCGCCATTGCCGCTGTCGGCCGTTTCATCATGACGGTATTAGTCCAGCCCTATCTGGCGGCCCGTAAGGCGGCCAAGGCCAAGGTGGTGCAGGTCGAGGGCGAACCCAGCTTCGCCGCCAGGCATTTTAACAAGATCGCGCTTGTACTCCTGCTGATCTACCCGCTGGCGGCAGTGGCGATTTTGGGGCCGCAGGGATCGCTGACCTATGTCGACAATTTCGGCATTCAGATCCTCATCTATGTGATGCTTGCCTGGGGCCTGAATATCGTCGTCGGCCTCGCCGGCCTGCTCGACCTCGGTTATGTCGCCTTCTATGCGGTCGGCGCCTATTCCTACGCGCTGCTGTCGATGCATTTCGGTCTGTCCTTCTGGGTACTGCTGCCGCTGTCGGGCATTTTTGCCGCGCTTTGGGGCATGATCCTCGGCTTCCCGGTGCTGCGCCTGCGCGGTGACTATCTGGCGATCGTCACGCTCGCCTTCGGAGAAATCATCCGCATCGTGCTGACCAACTGGACCGATGTGACGCAGGGAAGCTTCGGCATTTCCAACATCACCAAGGCGTCGCTCTTCGGCATCTATACCTTCGACATGAAAGATCCGCACAACTTCGTGCGTTCCTTCGGCCTGCCGATCTCGTCGGCCTGGTACAAGATTTTCTTGTTTTACGTCATCCTGGCGCTCTGCATGCTGACGGCCTATGTCACGATCCGCCTGCGCCGCATGCCGATCGGACGTGCGTGGGAAGCATTGCGCGAGGACGAAATCGCCTGCCGCTCGCTCGGCATCAATACTGTCACGACGAAGCTGACCGCTTTCGCAACCGGCGCGATGTTCGGCGGCTTTGCCGGCTCTTTCTTTGCGGCGCGTCAGGGCTTCGTTTCACCGGAATCCTTCGTCTTCCTCGAATCCGCCGTGATCCTGGCGATCGTCGTTCTCGGCGGCATGGGATCGCTGAAGGGTATCGCGATTGCCGCGATCGCCATGATCGGCGGCACCGAACTGCTTCGCGACATGGATTTCCTCAAGCTGTTCTTCGGTCAGGATTTTACGCCGGAGCTCTATCGCATGCTGATCTTCGGCCTCGCCATGGTGGTCGTGATGATCATCAAGCCGCGCGGTTTCGTCGGCACGCGTGAGCCGACCGCCTTCCTCAAGGAGCGAAAAGCGGTCTCCGGCAGCTTTACCAAGGAGGGCCACGGCTGATGAACGCTGTGACCGCAACCCCCGGCGACGTCCTGCTGAAGGTCGATCACCTCTCGATGAAGTTCGGCGGCCTGATGGCGATCAACGACTTCTCCTTCGAGGCGAAGCGCGGCGACATCACCGCCCTGATCGGCCCGAACGGTGCCGGCAAGACCACGGTGTTCAACTGCATCACCGGCTTCTACAAGCCGACGATGGGCATGATCACCCTCAGCCAGAAGGCCGGCAAGGAGTATCTCCTCGAGCGGCTCCCGGATTTCCGGATCACGCGCGAAGCCAAGGTGGCGCGCACCTTCCAGAATATCCGCCTGTTTTCGGGCCTCACCGTGCTCGAAAACCTGCTGGTGGCGCAACACAACAAGCTGATGCGCGCCTCCGGCTACACGATCCTCGGCCTGCTCGGCATCGGCCGTTACCGCAGCGAAGCGAAGAATGCGATCGAGCTGGCGCGCTTCTGGCTGGAAAAGGCCGATCTCGTCGATCGTGCCGATGATCCCGCCGGCGATCTTCCCTACGGCGCGCAGCGCCGCCTGGAAATCGCCCGCGCCATGTGCACCGGACCGGAACTGCTTTGCCTGGACGAGCCGGCTGCCGGTCTCAATCCTCGCGAATCTCTTGTTCTCAACGAGTTTCTGCGCAGCATCCGCAAGGATACCGGCACGTCGATCCTGCTGATCGAACACGACATGTCGGTGGTCATGGAAATTTCCGACCATGTCATCGTGCTCGAATACGGGCAGAAGATCGCCGACGGCACGCCGGATGAGGTCAAGAACGACCCTCGAGTGATCGCCGCCTATCTGGGCGTCGAGGATGAGGAAGTGGAAGAGGTGATTGCCGAAGTCGAACACCTCCAAGAGGGTGAACATTGATGGCGGGGCAACCACTTCTCAAAGTCGCGGGTGTCGAAACCTATTACGGCAATATCCGCGCGCTCGCCGGCGTCGACATCGAAGTCAACAGCGGCGAGATCGTCAGCTTGATCGGTGCCAACGGCGCCGGCAAGTCGACGTTGATGATGACGATCTGCGGCAGCCCGCAGGCCCGCACCGGTTCCGTCACCTTCGATGGCCGCGATATCACGCGCATGCCGACGCACGAGATTGCCCGGCTTCGCATCGCCCAGTCGCCCGAAGGCCGGCGCATCTTCCCGCGCATGACCGTCTATGAAAACCTGCAGATGGGCGCGAGCCTCGACAAGCTCAAATATTTCAACGAGGACGTCGAGAAGATCTTCGCGCTCTTCCCGCGCCTGAAGGAGCGCCAGT
>JGI26531J51214_10001353_pt1 | contig 17475 bp, 16 predicted proteins | sample ThiBiot_500_biof_2_FD_51214 | JGI IMG/M metagenome (IMG submission 51214)
TTGATTTGTTCATAAACATCACCGATGCCATTATAGGAAATAATTAAATCTTGGTGATGCGACGGAAGCATTTGTTCACGAATATTCAATGATTTTTCATAGTAAGCAAGTGCTTGAGAACAGTCGCCTGTTTTCCTATAAACTGAAGCTATATGTGAATAACATGTGGCAAGATGTGGATGATCAAGTGGGAAAATTGTTTGAAAAATAATCAATGCTTTTTCGTATTCAATTCGTGCACGTTCGTATTCACCCATTTTTTCGAGAGCTTTACCATTGTTTTGATAGGCTATTGCAAAATTTGGATGATTCAATGGGACAGTATTTTGATAGATTTTCAATGCCTTGTCGTAATACCAAAGTGCTGTTGGTATATCATCGATGTCATTGTAAAGTAAACCGATATTATTATATAAAACAGCTAGACATGGATGATTTTTGGGTAGTTTATCTTGATAGATTTTCAATGCTTGTTGAAATTTCTCTCGAGCATCGTCATATTTTCTCATTTTATTGTAAACTGAGCCGATATTCGTCAACGTAGTTGCTATATCTGGATTATCAGGTGAAAGTAATATTTGATAAATAAAAAGTGCTCGTGTATGATACATTAATGCTCGATAATAATCTCCAATTGATTCACAAACTGAACCGATATTATCATAGCATGTTGCTAAATCCAATCGATGTTCATGCAAATGTTTTTCGATATTATCCAAAGATTTCGTATAGTATACAATTGAATCTGTATAATGTCCGAGATTATCATTGATCCAACCGAGTTGATGATAAATATAACCTTTATCGAAATTATCTATTTTTTGTTCGAGTAAAACGTGATACCATTCTTCAGCTTTTGTAAATTGACCTAATTTAATTAGTAACTGTCCAATAGAAAACCATTCTTTGAGTCCTTGTGTTTCTTCTCGCATCGTTTGTGTTAATTCATTTAATTGTTGATCACTATCATTCGTTAGAATTAATTCAATTTCCCAGATTTCTTTTGAATCTTGATTAATTTGACAAATATTTTCGATACGAAATATTGTATGCATACAAAAGAGTATTTCTTCTTCACGTTTAAAATAACTATATTCTTTGACTCGAGCATAAGGCACAGATGATATCGATGGATGAATTGAAATTTTGAANATTACACCCATTAAACCTGATTCATTCATATTTCGACATGCGTAACNAATAGCTAAATTTTGATTTTCAGTTGTTGAAAGAAAATTATTGAATGATAGTAGTCCGCCTTTAGTTTTGAGAATCTTATCGAAATCTTTCGATGACAAACCTTGTCCTCGATAGACAACAAACATTGGCATATCAGCNTGAAATTGTTGTCGATGTAATTCATTGATTTGTTCATGTAAATCTCGAACAAAAAAGCCCATTTTTGCTATGATAACAATATCCATTGTACGTAAAGCTTGATTCAAGATCCGATGTAGAAAACATTCTCTTGTGTACCACCAGATTGATTTCGTTTTGTGGTATTTATTTTCGAATTCATTGATAATTTTCAATTCCTTTTCGTTCGTTGAAAATAAACTTTGGCAATATTTGGTCAATTCTCGAACGGATTTCTTTCGAAAATCAATATTAAAAAGAGTTTCTTTTAAAATTTGCGTGTACATAAACGACGGATCCAATTGATTCGTTGATATTGCCGAGATGGATTTCGTTTCAAATGAAACAATACTTATCGATATAGAATTTCGATCAGGTGATGTAACAATTTGTTTTAATTCACGACAAATCGGTAGAATCGCCGTGAAAACACCTCGAACTTTCGACCAGATTTTCACCCAATGTTCATGTTTGGATTTATCTTGACAGAAAATATAGATTTCATTGACTTGTCGAAATGTATGAATTTTAGGTACAAATTCTTGACCCAATGAACCGGAAACAATGAGAAAAATCTTTTGATTAGGATTACTGCATATATATTGGTGACATTCATCCTTTGTGGCGAATATTTGAAGATTATTAACGACTTGTTTTAATTCGAATAATGTTTGTTGACAATCGTCATTGTCAATTTCATTGACCGAACTATCTAACCAGATGAATATTAAATTTGGTTTACGAATTGTGTTGATATCTTCGGAATGATCAGGAAGATTTGTTGGCAGTTGTAGAACAATATCTATTGTATTGATTGTTGTTTCATGTTCAGTATGTCGAGCGAAAGGATTCTTTATGCGTTTCACCAACTTATTCATATTTCGTCATACGGTTGACTGACACTTCCCTTTTTTTTCTATTTTTCTTTTCATTCAAAAGGAGAAAAAGAACGAATACATAAAAGAACGAACAAAAATTCTTTCAGCACACTTATTTTATTCATACAAAATGAATACATTGGTCGGCTAGCATCGATCGATTTTCTTTTTTTATTCCTTTGATTTATTCTATTTCTTCAAAGGTAATAAGTACTTCGTGTGATATTGAAATACATCTCGAATAAATATTTATGGTTTAAACTTTCATGTCAAACAGTAGCATGACGAGATGAGATGTAACCAGTTTGTTATTGTTGTTTGAAGCAACGAAGAAAAATACATGATTTTTTCATCCCAATTCATGAAAAATCCATTCATCTTAAGGATTATGTTTTTATTTACACACATCATAAGCAAAAATATCACTGACAAGAAGAAGAAGAAGAAGAAGAAGAAAAAGCGCAAGAAAGGCAATCATATGTTGACTAGAATAGAATCCCGTGTTTTTTTATTTCGATAATTTTTGTTGTACTATTTGACTGCAATCTGAGCAATACCATTTGCCTTTAGGTGGTGTCACTATTCCGACGCATGAATAATGAAACCATTCACGTCGGCAATGAGAATTATCACAAGCAATCATTTCACCATAGCTCATTTCATTGCAAAAACAATAACGCCGTTCATCAATAGTTGTTGGCTGATTCGAATAGTTATCTAACAGATGAATATCATCATCGAATAGACCAGTTAAAGCGAGATTATTCGTCAAATTTAACGATGTATTCGGTGATGATTGATCACTATCATCAGGATTGATATATGGAGAATCCGTAAGAGGATTTCGTTTTCGTTTCGATTTATCCTGAAGGCGTTTACGACCTCGTGCAAGTGTCTGAAGACGTTGCTGTTGTTTACGATTAAGCATACTAGGTGTTAAACCTAAAGAAAACATTTCAAAATAACTAACAGTTGTCATATGCGTTTTCAATATACGTACCATTCGATAGACGTCGACCCTGTGAATTAAAGAATCCGTTCAAATAATCATCATTCAACGTATTCGAGAGAGTTGTATCATCATATGAATCTAGCAAAGGTTCTAGATCGATTAACGACGGATCGAAATTACTATTTTCATTTGTTTTCTCATCGAATGCTTGATAGTTNTCATTTTCAAATCCTAATCGAAAAAGAAAGAAATCTTTTGTATTGTTGATATTTGTTTTTCTTTTGTACAATCGTGCGTACGTTTTTCTAAGACTTCAGTTATGCCAGCATAATCAGCTTCTAATTCCATTTTAAATTTATGTAAATCACTCTCTAATTTTTTATAATATCGTTCGACAAACTCTTGAGATTCATTAGCCAGATGACTTTTTTGACTTGTTATTTCTGATAATTGTTTATGTCGATTTAGTAATTGATCGTATTCTTTTTGTTTTTCATCACGAGCAAGTTTTTGTTCGGATGTTAATAATGACATTTGATTATTTTCATCGTTTGACAAATGATAAACATTAATTTTCGATTTTGATGGTGATAAATTCGATTGACTTTGATAGAGACGATAGTTTGTTAGAAATTTATTTGTATCATCTTCTAATTGAGCGTATTCACCTTGAAATTTTAAATCATTCTCACGCATTAACGTCAATTTTTCTCGCATAGTTTCACGTAATGGTTCGAGTACTAAGAAAATATATCGAATAGAAACAAGAGATTTACAAATAAGACAAGTAAATGCTTACATTCAAGAAAATCTTCGAGATAATGCATTGTGAAAGACAACAAATTTTCAATCTAAAATTGAGAGTTGATTGTTGGTTTGAATTTTAGAAAAAAAGCAATTTTATTTCTAGAAATGGAAAAAAGAAAAACAAATCAATCTAACGTTTAAACCAGCCAAGACCCCAAGTTTGATCGGTTGCTGGTGGAACATAACTAGTCGGTAGTTCGTCTAGATTCGCACTCCATAATTCAGCATTTCTAAAATAAAAATCAATTCGTCAATCTAAATTTTACTTTCAAAATAAAATATACTCTCGATATAGAATCCAATCCATTGTCGATTCATAGTGCAAATCTTCGTATCTACGATTAATCAAACGAACGCCAACGTTATGTGCGAAGCCATATATCAATCTAAATAGATGAAAATTTGTTTTATCTCTCTTAGTTATTAGGATTTATTTACCCCATGATACCGCCTTGAATTGTGGTAACAACAGCAGCTAATGGGCTGTGAAACATTTTAAATGCAAAACCGACGAATGCTGCACCTGGTACGGCATCATAGATTGTTGATTTATTTCGATAGGCTTGAATTGCATATTGACTTGTCCTTTGATAAAAAAATGCGTTTATTTATTTGTTAACAATTCAAAAACTTACATTATCGTTTCAGTAATAAATAGAACAATAAAAGCAATTCTATATGCTTCTTTCATGAACATAACAACATTATATTGTCGAAAAGCACGCTGAAAATCGAAATATCTTGTTGAAAATTTGCTTGTCGAAACCCAATCTCACCTTCTCACCTCAGCCGTTAGACGATCTTGAAATTTCAACATCGATGTTTGACGAATATAAACAGGCTTCATCTCTTCTTTTCGATTGTATCCAAATACACAGCCAAGACCCATAGCAATTGCCGTACATTGCCAATCTTTGAGTTTAGCATAAGCAGGATATTTGCCTAATTCACTAATCGAAAGAAATGAATTTTCTTTTCTTGTTTTTTTTTGTTCAAAAATAATATTACTCTTTCCAGAGAAATCTTTCGACTCGATCTCGAGGTGTTTCCTGTTCGAATCGAGCTTGAATCATTTTCTCTAAATCTTCTCTCGTTAGATAATGTTTGCCTAATGCTGAGAGAGCGTTTACAGGTGGAAGAGGACTCATTTTATCTTTTTCAATCAATGATTTGTTCTCATCCATATTTTTTGTTCGATCAATTTGGGCAAGAAGTTCTTTATTTGATATTAACGATGATGTTTTATCTCCAACATTGTTCGTTTCATTTTCCTCATCTAAGATCGAACTGGTTTTTTTATTCCAACTAAACGGCCAAGTTATTGAACGTGATAAAAATAAATAAATCATCTTAAAACAAAGAAGAGAACGAAGATATGTTTTTTTTTCAACTAGATATATATGTTGTTTTTATTATTCAATGTCCTCGTTTTTTTTTTGATAAACAGTACTAGAATAAAAAAAAGTGGATCGAAAATAAAAAAACCTGTGCACACATGTCACATTATCGCACTTAAATCTGAATATCTAACTAGAATGATCATTTTAAATATTGGATTTTGTGTTTTTGTGTTTCACAGACTGCTGTCGATGATAAAAGAAAAAGAAAGAGTTTTTTGTTTTGTTTTGAATAATGATTAGTGACCATGGAGTCGTTGTGTATGATCGATGAGCATTGGTGGAATGGGCATTGTAGTTGAGGGTGTTGAATGATTGAGATCAAATCTTGAGAAAGAAAATTTTAGAAAAAAAAAACTGATTTGAAGTTTTTACTGAGAATAATCAAAATTCGGTAAACGAGTCATTTGTCGTTGAATTGAAATTGGTGTTTGTTGTTGAAATGTTTGCATCGATGTTGGCGAAAGACGTTGAGGAGGATAATTCGTTGTTCGTTGAAGGTGAATAGGTGCTTGAGGCGGAAGACCGGGTAAGATTTGCGTTGGGGGTAATGGTTGATACGGTGTTGTTGCTGTTTGATAATACGCTGGAAAAGAATATGGTGACGGATGAATAGGACCATAGGGTATGATCGGAATTTGTGGTGTTAACATAGGTGATGGATGAGAGTAAGCTATTGGAGTTGAGAGAACGGGTTGTGGTGGTTGAATTTGAAAATGAAGAAATTGTTCATCGAGTTGATTGATATAGTTGGTATTTAATGTTTGAACATGTTGAATTGGTACTGTTTGTATATTATTGATTGTATGTGTTTGTTGATTAGGAGGTATTGCTAAATGATTTGCATTCCATTGTTCATTCGTTAGGATTTGTTGATTTGACGATTGTATTGGTGTATGAGATTGCATTTTTTTTGTTTGAGATTGATTTTTAATATTAAATGGTGTGAGATTATTATTCATATTATTTTTCTTATTTACACCATTTCGTATTGGTGGTGGCGGTTGTTGTTGTTGTTGTTGTCGAAAATTTGTAATCGGTGTTTGCTGATGATTCTGTCCATTTTGTTTATGATTATTTCTCATCGGTGGTCGTGTTGAATTTGCTACAAATTTTTGTGTTCGTTCTTGTTTTAAAATTCTCTGTTGTTGCGGTGGAACAATCGAATATTGTTGCTGTTGTTGTACCGGCGTTTGATTATTCGTATTAACTGATCGATCAAGAATAATATCAAATAAATGAGATATAATTTGCGCACAATGAACATTGCCATCGGCAAGAATTAATATTAAATCTGGATTCTGTTGATAATATTGTGCTTGAAGATATTTTTGATGAAAATATTTTCCATGAAATATTGTTGTTAAACAAGAATATTTCGGATGAATCGGTGCACCTGTTATTTCATTTGCAAATATTATTGTTTCATAACCGCGAACAAATAAATGTGCTAATTGAATGGCTCGTGTTTCATAGGTTTTTATTTGTATATTCGAGAGATTAACTGTTTTTAATTCATTAATTAGAACAGCTTGCGATAGAAATGCTAATAATTCATATGTATGAAAGATTGTTGTCGATGAACGATTCATTTCCGTGAATATATAACGTAAAAGACAGATAAGTAGAAGATACTCATGTGTTTGAGATGCTATTATTGGTAGATCACAATGAATCAATGATTGTAAGAATGTTTTTAAACGTATCGTTCGATCTGTATCGGGATTTGTACCGAACCAAAGTTGTTCGATCGTTGGTTTCGATGAGAGAAATTCCGATGAGATCTCAGTGAGAAAAGAACCATGTTCACTATTGTAAACTTGTTCACGAATGATTGTCGATGGTTCGAATAAAATTGAATATAAATATTTACGAATTGGACGATAAAATTCACAAATATTTGGTATTGTTTTACACATTTCGGGTTCAATACTAACAGGAAATGTAATTTCATGCTTAAAAAAAAAGTACAAATATTTTTGTTTGGTTCTCAATTGAAATTGATTGATATTATACTTTGTCGAGACATTGAAATACCCATGGTATCATTAAGCCTTGCTTATGAAGATTTAAAGCTGTACGTAAAATTTCGATATTAACACCTGAAGAAGTATTTTCGAATAGAAGATTNTCATCTGACTTATTTATTGAAACTAGAAAAAAAAAAGTATATGAAATCTATGAAATTTTTATTATCGAATCAAACCTTGACTAGAAGAGAAAGACGTTGAAGAATTTTCTAATTGAATACTATTGTTAATTGCGTGATAATAATATTGATAGGAATCCATGATTAATTGACATTTACTTTGTCGAATATCATCATCGGATAAATGTCTATAAATATTCAAGTTTAGTTCGTATGTCTTTGCCTTTTTCTTTTAGTGTTTTTTACTTAAAAATTTGATTCGAAATTGAATCGATATCATTCTCATTCTCGAAGTTACTTTTCTTTATAAATTCAACTAAACGTAAACCTAAATTATCATTCGATGATGTTTGCGTTTGCTGTTGCTGTTCTTCACTCGTATTATCTGGTGAACCTGTTTCCGATGTTGATGGTGAAACAATACTATTCGATTTCTTGACTATTGCTGTTGTATGTTGTAAATCATTATGAAAATGATTTAAATCACTTTCGGATAGAATATGATTTCCTAATAATGTTAAAAATAATGCGAATTGTTGATTGGTTAAATTGAATTTATCTTTAATTTGATTCAATTGTATTTGAATAAGAGTTATTTGTCCTTTCAACGATAATTTCAAATGTTTTGAAGAAAAATATTTGCAAAGAAATTTTTCTTCGGTATTTTTCATAGGAAAGAAAAATTCAATATCCGATGAAACAATGCCAATTAAACTCGATGCATATTGTCGAGCGTAGGCTTTCAACTGCTGTTGATGTTCGCCATAGCCCGAACCGTACGTTTGATACATAATTAAATGAGACGAATTTAATTGACGAAGAATTAATCGAAAACATAATTGAAATGCCGGCGGTGAAAACCAAAGATGTCGACGTGGTAGACCGGTTTTATTCTGTTTTAAATGTTTGAATATTTGATTGACTTTTTTACGTTGTTGAATTTGTTCGTGATACCATTGTGTTTGTCCCGAACGGTATAATGTTCCATCGAAACAGAAAATTAAACATAAGGAAAGATCTTGACAAGTTTTTAGCAATGAGAGAATATACGAATGAAGATGTGTCCATTCACCACCGGACAGCCAATCGGCATGATAACCACCATAGAGACGTTCGAGTGTTGTATCGACATCGATTAATAAATGACAAAGTGAATCCGATGATGGACGTTGTTGACGAAGATATTCCTCGATGTTATGTTTCGTTGCAGACGTATTCAACTCGAGACAATCAAATATGTGATTCGAGTTCATTGTCATTTGTGTTAGATTGCTGTTTTTTTTTCTAAAAAAGAATAAAAAATGTCATAGACATCGTATGTCGAGATTTAAAAAGAGAAATGTCCCGAAAAACGAGAGAACCATCAGTAGACATACGGAGGAGGGAGCCGCAAGACATTTATGATTGGTTCGTTCGATGGAATAGCGTGAGCGTCATCTATTCGATTATTTTCGTGTTTGAATGAGAAAAATTTAGTTTTCTCGAATCTTTTTTTCGTCGATGAGTTCGAAAAAAATTCAAATCGAAAATAAATCGATTTTAAAGCGACATGAAATCGATTCGTTAGGAGTTTATGAATATCAATCTATGGAAGAATCAAACCNCGTTTTTTTTTCTTCGTCTTCTTCTAATCGTAAACATGATTCGTTTTTTGGCTGTTGTTTTTTTTCGACTATCATCAATCTAATCTTTTTAGATTTTCTCTTTCCATGTCATAGACAACAACAATTGATTTGAAATTCTAGAAAATATAAATAAAAAAATGTCATCGTCAATTTTATGTCGAACAAGCCGACAGAATCATCAAATTCTCGTCTATATCATCCGTAATTCATCGACATCCAGTCAATCAACGATCCGTTGGAAACGTCTTGCCTATCAAATCGGTGGTGGACTCGTCACTGCTGGTACTTTAGGCTATGCATGGGCATATTCACAAGCCGTTCATGCATCGGGAAATAAAGCTCATTTAGTTCCATTGCCGTGGTCGTTTCGTGGTCCGTTCGATTCACTGGATCATGCGTCTGTTCGACGTGGTTTTGAAGTTTACAAACAAGTCTGTGCTGCTTGTCATTCATTGAAATTTCTTGCTTACCGTCATTTGGTCGGCGTGACACATACAGAAGAAGAAGCGAAAATACTCGCTTCACAAGATCAAATTACTGATGGACCCGATGATCAAGGAAATATGTTTCAAAGACCAGGCAAACTAACTGATTATATGCCATCACCATATCCAAACGATAAAGTTCGTCGAAATAAATCAATAGACGAACTTATGATGTTGTGTTTTTTTTGCTTTCTAGGCTGCTAAAGCTTCAAATGCTGGTGCTTTACCACCTGATCTTTCACTTATTACTCTTGGTACGACGAAATTTCGTTGATCTTCCCAATGAATCTCTCATTGTTTTGTTCTGTTTTCGAATTTAGGTCGTGAGGATGGTAGTAATTACATCTTCAATCTCCTTACTGGTTATCAAGATCCACCAGCAGGTGTTAAAGGTGAACCAAATTTACACTACAATCCATATTTTAGTGGTGGTTGGATTGCTATGGCTAAACAATTATACGATGACCAAATCGAATATTCAGATGGTACCAAAGCCACTGAATCGCAATTAGCTAAAGATATAACCGAATTTCTTAAATGGACAGCTGAACGTGAACATGATGATCGTAAGAAATTAGCGATCAAAGCTATTCTAATATTTGTTCCGATGTGTATTATATCTTACCATTGGAAACGTGTCAAATGGGCAACATTAAAATCACGAAAGATTGCCTTCTACAGACCCAAACCCAAGAACGATTAAATCATCCAATGACATTAGTTTTCTTTTCTTTCATTTCATTTCATTTTTTCATTTTCTTTTTCTTGTATCATCCATATTTTTTTCCCCTGTAGACGAAGAGAAAAAGCACAAGTTTCTATTACCTCGTTGCTCTTCTTCCTTCTTAATTTAAACAAAACAAACTATCAACAAGAATTCAACAGTTTAGTTTAAAGTTTGTCGTTTTTCTATATAAAAAAAAAGAAAATACATACCAACACACAAAAAATCTACTCGTGTGATTTGCATAAGATTTCAAATTAGAACGATTGCTTCTTTTCTGTGTGTATTTTAGATAGATTTTGAGGAAAAAGAAAACTATGATTCATCAAGAGTATTGATCAGGACAGAGATGACTCATCGGGAAATAACTAACTAACAAACAGGCTTTTAACACGCATGCGCGAATGACGAGCGAATATATATAAATGTGAGATTTGTTTGACGGGAAATTTCATTCTTCTAGAAATCATGCCGTGGTTTTGGCCATTTGAAAAAGATGAATATTCNTTTGATGATTCGTCATTAATCGAAGGTGTCAGTGATGATACGATTTTGTTAGTTCTATTTTCATTTAGTCTTATTGGATTGTGGATTTATTATTCGACGTAAAAGTTTAAATTGATTCATTTTCGAGAGACTTTTATTCTTTATTTTTGCATAGACGTGAAAGAAATACAACGATTCATCCAGACAATCAACATGATGTTGAAAATATACGTGAACGAGCTCAACAAAATGCAACGACAACAACTAATGATAATCCCCCGACACATATTGGTCGACCTCGACAAGATACATGTCCAATATGCTTGACAGATTCATCGGTTTTCAGTGTGGAAACGAATTGTGGACATTTATTTTGTGGTTTGAGAATTTTTGTCGAAAAAAAACGAAACAATCTACTTAAAAATCGAAATTANTTTTTAGGTAATTGTATTATTACATTTTGGAAATATCAAACAAATTGGATGAGTGGAATGAATTGTCCTGTATGTCGACAAGCAGTATGAATCTTTTTTCTTTAGAATTAATTTTAGAAAAAAGAACGAGAAATTTTTATTGATTAGGTTACTATTCTTCTAACTTGTTTCACAGCCGATGAAGAAGCATTGACAGATAATCCTACTCGTCAAGACGTAGTCAACAACGTCAAAGATTTCAATCGACGATTTTCCGGTGCTCCACGATCAGTAAGAAAATGAAAAACGAAAACTTCTCTTCATTNTTNCTGTTGTATTTTTAGTTTCGAGAATATCTTGCTGACATCCCGGTTCTCATTCCTCATATATTTCGACAAGTATTTTCTATTCATGGTATCAATTTGGCATATCGTATTCGGATGATCATTATATTAGTCAGTGTGATTCTTTATGTTCTTTCGCCATTTGACATTCTATCGGAGAGTGCATTGGGTTTTCTCGGACTTTTTGATGATATTTTTGTATTATTTTGTGCTGCTCTTTATGTTATCATTATGTATCGAGAATTTCTATCTCGTAATTAAAATTTCTTGTAAAAATAAACAACAATATTTTTTGTATTTGACGATCAAAAACAAAGAAGAAGAATGTACAATATAACTGTGAGAGAGTATAAATTACATTATACTGAGTCATTTTTAAAAATGACCCATTACATTTTGGTACGAATTAATCTGCATTTGATAAGTATCATTGTAAGTTGGTTGTACTTTATTATTTAAATTATATTGAGCAGCTAATTGATAACTACCCGTAGGTACTGTTTCGCCTTGTATTAACTCAAAACTAAATATAATACGATCAGTTGTATATGTAATTGTTAGATTCAGAGCGTTCTCTGGAAAATTTGTGTACGAAGATGGATTCGTTGGATTTTGACTTCGAGTCACACTGATATATAATGCTAGAGAAGTTAATGGTTGATTATTATTCAAATATACAATTTCTCGTTGATAATACGTATTTCCATCGGTGGATGTTGATAGAGTGATAGGAGGATATGGTAGTGTTGCGATAGTTGTTGTAGACGTTCGATTTAAAAAACAGACTTGTGAATTATTTCTTGCTCGGAGATCAGACTGAGAAGAATCGTTTTGAAACGTATAACAAGATCGATTATTACTATCATACTGAAAACCAAAGATAGTTGGTGTAATTGATATACATCGGCATGATTGAAGTGTTACATTAGTATACAGAATTGTACTTGGCGGTAAAATCAAATGTGCATTTGAATAACATTGAAGTTGTAGACCAAATACGAATTNGATCATGAATAACAAGAGAATTAATCGTATTGGTAAGTTAGAANTCATTATGAGAAATGATTTGACATATCTGAAAATTGAGAATAAATGATTAGTTTCGAGGAAAGGTGTTTTTCTGTAAAAATAAACGTGTAAATGCGTGGATAATTATTTCTTCTTTTTTCTTTTTTTTTGCACATTTAGAAGAATAAACACAAGAATATATAATTAGGTAAAATTCGAAAGGAAGTAATTCATTTGAAAAGAAAAACAAAATACGTAAACTCAAACGAACAGCCGTGTTATAGGGTGCAAGTGTTTTATTATTGTTAGTTTCCATGTTATGATTAAAGTTTGATTACTAAATATTTCAAGTACGAAAACAAATCTATTGTATAAAGCAGCGTTTGTCAAATATAAAAACAAAAGATTTCAATGCAATAGTTTTCACTGTGATAAATTACTAATGAGTACACAACAATTGCAGACTATGATGTCTGATACAATGTCTTTGTTATATAAAAATCTAATTNATATTGTTTGATTTCTGATTGAAATTCTTCTAGAAATCCGTATGAAATAGAACTAGCCTTGATTAAAAATCTCAACATATGTGATTTTTTATTTTATTAAAATTTTTTAAAGCGTAGCATTGTGCAATTTACACTTCGAATTAGTGCGTGCATGCTATTTTAATTTTAAAAAAATGAAATATTCAGTGCAATAATTTGAACTCAATAGATATTTGCTTATTAATGAGGTACAGAAAACGGTATAGGCTTTGTCGTTAAACCTGAATTTGTGCTGCAATGATATTGACTTTAGTTTTGGAGATGTTTGAACACAAATAGCCACTTTTTTCTTATATGGTTTTGTAGATAATTAAGTACTGCATCTTTTGATGAAAAACTTCGTCATAATATCATGAATTCTTCCGAGAATATAAAATATATTGAGAGGCTCATTTCATCTTATGCACCGTTATAGGGTTGAGAACATTTATAATTTCAATAAAAGAGCAATTATTTCAAATATCTTGAATAAAATTGAAATCGCTCATCCAGCTGTCATCTCTGTTTTTGAAACTATTGAATCACTACAAAAAAGCATTTACGTTTGAGTACGCATTAGCTCTAAGTACAAAGTACTTTTCAAATGCATATATATATAATTTTGCACTGATATATGGAAAAATCATTTTATTTTATTTTTCGGTACTCTATGTCACAGAAAATGTTAGTTTTATTAATGTTTCTAATACCAACATGTTTGTCAATAGAAATAAAATGTTATTCAAATGGTAATTTCAAATTACCACCAATTGGTAATTATTCGAATACGAGCTGTAGTTTATGTCGATGTTTAGCTTACAATCAAAGTTATTCGCCATATCAATGCGATGAAAGCAATAATAATTGCTTTCTGTATCGAAATGACCTTTCACCATCAGATTTAAAAGTACAACGCAATCAGACTGTTTGTCTTTTTAATCAAACAACAACGGTAAGAAATCAATCGCTTCGACTTTATTGAAAAACGATCGATTGATATTCTATTTTAGCCGACTAATAATTTAACATCACCATCATTTGCTGTTATGACTACAACTCTAAATACACAGTATTATGTTTTAGAAACACTTTATGTTAACAATAATGTTACGTCATATAATTTCACATTAAAACTAACTGCATTTAAAAATAATCATATGACAAATGTCAATTGTTTTTATTCTGTTTCGTCGTTTATATCAACATTTACTTTGAATGAAACGAATTCAAGTTATGAATGTAATTTTGCTCTCAAATCAGGATTTGCACTTGATCCAGGATTATTTGGTTTTAATATTCAATTTAGTATGCCAGGTGAAATACGCAATACTACTGCTGATAAATATGAAATCTGGATACAATCAACTAGTTCACCGACATTAATCGGTCATTTCTAATTGACATTTTCTATAAATAAAAATAAGCACTTTTTTCTTTTTTTTTTATTATTCTTGCCTTCGTCATTATGTCGAAAATATTTTATTGACGTAAAATCATTTTTGATGAGTATATAAGCATAAGGCACACATGACTGATTTTTTTAAATGTATATGTTGTCCTTTGTTGAGTGAGCCGTGCATATTTCACTAGTTTTTTACGTTTATTCGATGGGTGCATCACTGCAAACAAGTTCACAAGACAAACTTTTTGCTTATCCACCACTTCTTTGGCTCGATAAATTAGTCAATCGATCTCAAGACAATCTCGATAGTCAAAAACTTATTCGTTCATCGATCGATCATCTAAAAACATTCGATGACGTTACGAAATGCGAAGATTATATTCGTTCAATACCTTTAAACGAACGAGTTCTATTTATTGTTAGTGGTCGTTTAGGTCGAGAAATTATTCCACGTATTCATCATTGTCGACAGATATCTTCGATTTATATCTATTGCTTAGATAAATCTGCGAATGAACAATGGGCAAAGTCATATAAAAAAGTAACGAGAAGATTTTTGTGTTCTTATTGAATTCATGATTTTCAAAATTTTGATTCGAATAGATTGTTGGTATAATAACAAAATTTGATGAATTAATTGAAAAGATTCGTTTGGATCGTTCGAAACGTAATCAACACGAGGTCAATGAATCATTATCAATTAGTATTTATAATTCGAATACATCGTCTGAATCATTTCTTTATTCTCAATATCTAATCGATTATCTNCTTCATTCAAAACCAAAATCAACTGATAAAACAAAACTAATCGAATTTTGTCAACAGAAATATTCGGATATCGTTTGTGAACATGAAACTATCGAAGATTTTCGATTGAATTATTCATCTCAACAAGCACTTGATTGGTATATGAAAGATTCATTTATCTATCGACTCTTTCATCGAGTTGTTCATTATCAAAATCTAGATCTCTTGTATTTACTTCGATTTTTCATTCAAGATATTCGAGATGCTTTAAATAAATATCCAATATCATCATCGATCAATGTCTATCGAAGTCAATTGATGACTCAAGATGAAATATCTCTACTGACATCATCTCTTCATGCGTTCATATCAATAAATTCATTTTTATCAACAAGTATTCATAAACAATTAGCTCTTGTTTTTCTTCAACAAGCACATTTGACATCGGATCTCGAACGAGTTCTACTAGAAATCCATATCGATTCAACAGTTAAATCATCGAAAACATTCGGTTTTATTCAATCGAACAATACGATTCGACAGACTGAAGAAGTTGTGTTTAGTTTAGGTTCGATATTTCGTTTGAATAACATTGAACAACAACAAGATGGCTTATGGATTGTTCGATTGGCGTTATGTGGTGATCAAGAAAAAGATTTGAAAGATTTGTTTCAATTCAATGAGTTTTCATTTGGCAAATGTTTACATAGAATCGGAAATTTAAACGAAGCTGAAAAATTCTTTGCTCATTTACTTTCAGAATCAGCGAATAACAATCCAATGATTCAATCCGAATGCTATTATGAATTAGGTTGTTTAGCTATGGACAAGAACATGATTGATTTAAGTCTTGATTGGCATGAGAAATCANTAGAAATTAAAGAATCATTTCTCAATGAAGACAATATTAGTCTAGCACATAGTTATAACAAACTTGGACAGATTTATATGAAAAAAAATGATTATCGACAAGCGTTGAGTTTATTCTTACGAACATTGAAAATTTCACTTCAAGTTCAAGGTGAAAATCATGCTGACATTGCTGAATGTTATACAAATCTTGGTGGTATTTATCAAAAACAGAAGAATTTCAATCATGCACTTGAATGTTATCAAAAAGCATTGAGAATTCGAAAACGAAACTCTTCAGATAATAATACGATCGATCTCGGTATTGCTTATAATAATCTTGCAATAATCTATTCATGTCGAAAACAATATGATCTCGCATTTGAACATTACGAAAAAGCACTTAAAATTCTTGAGAAAACTCTTTCATCGTCAAATCCTGAATTAGCCGTTTGTTATTGTGGTCTTGGCTTGATCAATGAACAACGAGAAAAGTTCGAATTGGCTTTAGCTTATTACGGGAAAACTGCAACTATCTATCGAGAAATATTCGCTCCAACACATCCCGATGTTGTTCAAATCGAACAACATATTCAACGAATACTATCGAAACTTATTAAATAGGAAAAAAGAAGACATTTTTCTTTATTATATTCTTTAAAATTCAGATAAAAAGAAAAAAAAATATTGTTTTTGTATTCAATTAATTCCTTCAGGTGAACCACCTTTTCGTATGTCACAATTTGCCCAATATTGACTCGCTTCATCGCGCCATTCGATACCTTGAATAATCGAACCACCAAAAGCGCCACACGTGATATTATGACCACGAGCTTTTAATTGTTTTAAAATATCCTAAATAGAAAAAAAATCAAATATACTCAATGAAAAATTGAGCATATGGTTTTTGCTTACAGCATCAAAACCTTGTTCGGCAAGTACTTCTTGTGGTAATAATTGTGAATGAAGACGTGGTGCATCGATAGCGTCTTTGATCGTTTCATTGAACCATAAATTTAATATTGAAACTAGCGCTATACTCGTTGTAATTCGAGTACCACCACTAGCACCGAGAACTTGTTGGATACGTTGATTACTATTTTCGACAATGATCATCGGAGCCATCGATGAAACAGGTCGTTTGCCAGGCTCGATGTAATTGGCTGGACTAGCAACAACNCCGAAATAATTCGTTGTATTCGGTGTAGCGAAATCGTCCATTTCGTTATTATAGAAAATATCAGTTTCAGGACCGAGAACTTTCGAACCATAACTATTTATCGAAAGAAAAATTCGAAATAAAAATGAATTCTTTTGGCTTTTTTT
>JGI26531J51214_10001429_pt1 | contig 16940 bp, 10 predicted proteins | sample ThiBiot_500_biof_2_FD_51214 | JGI IMG/M metagenome (IMG submission 51214)
ACGCCCGTCAACCGACGATAACCAGCCCTAATCGCTAGCCAAAGCGCCGGTGGCGGGCCTCGTACCTGCCTCATCATGAGGCTTCCTTGAAGTGTTCGTGGTGACGAGGGAGGCCCCGAGGCTCCCTGCTCGATTTCGCTTTGCCCTGCAGACAAAGCACCCAGGCAGGACCAAAGGAAACCCCGCATATAGCGGGGTTTCCTTTGCTGGCAAGACTAGTTCCTTTACAGCGGCTGCCACCTAGAGCATGGCAACCTTTGGTTGCTCCCTGAAGTGATGGGCCGAGCTTGCGATCAGCATCTCATCAGGCCAGTTTGCGTCCTGATGGAGCGCTGCCGTCTCCGCAGAAATGGGATGGAAGCGGGACATCGCTTCGATCAACTGCTGCGCCTCACGCCCTATGCCGGAGGCATGCCCGAAGGCCCTCTCCCCAGGGACCGAACCTCGATCCAGCAGCTCGTCGACCATATCGGGACCGAATCTCCGAGCCGTTCGGCTAGATAGTGGCTGGAGCCCCCCTCTAGAGCGAGAAAGCAGAGAAGATCGAGAATCGGCCCCGCCCTGGGCGCTCAACGTATCCATCGGTGTGATCGATTCGTTCGCCATGAGAGACATCGCGGAAACGCTGTTGGGTGCAAATCCAGTTGGAAGCGGGGTCAATAGGCCGGCGAAGTCCGAGGCCGGAATGGCGTAGCCGCCGCTTGGCTGCACGTAACTGATGGACAGGTCCCCGCCCAGGAAGTGGTTCTGGACGCGCACCTGCTGGGCCAAGTCACCATCCACCAGGATGATCAGGTCATCCCCACTCTGGTGGAAGCTCAACCGGCTGCGGTCGACGCCATTGAAAAACAGCCAATCCGTGCCGCCACCGGTGTTGTCAATGACATCGCTGCCTGATCCGGCCTGCCAGATGTACTGATCGTCGCCGGTGCCACCGAGGAGGAGATCGTCGCCGTCCTCACCGACGAGGGTGTCGCTGCCAGCCCCTCCGATAAGGATGTCATCGCCTGAGCCGCTGAACGAGCCGTTCCCACCGGACAGATAATCGTTGCCATCTCCGCCGTCGAACTTGTCGTCACCACCGAAGCCGAAGATCGTATCGTCACCGCCGAGGCCGTGGATGAGATCGCGGCCGTTGGTACCAAGCAATTGCTCTCCTGCAGCCGTGCCGTCGACGATGTTTGTGTAGTCACCATCGTTCCCCGGCTCGGTCGGCGTGCCCGGATCGCCACTACCGCCCCCGACCAGAGCGTTGATCGCCGCGGTGTCGAGCATCGAGCCGCTCGCCGGTTGCACGAAGTCGATGGCGGCATCCCCACCCACGAAGTGGTTGGTGACGCGCACCGTACGATTGGCATCGCCATCCACCGTGATCACTAGATCGTCGCCGTCGCGGCTGAAGCCCAGCTGCGACGTGGTAATGCCGCCGTTGAAGAAAACGCCGTCGTAGCCGCCGCCGGTATTGTCGATTGTGTCCTGTCCACCACCGTAGACGTAGCTGTCATCGCCGGTGCCGCCGATCAGGGTGTCGTTACCATCCTCGCCGCTGAGTGTGTCGTTGCCTGCGCCGCCCTCCAAGCGGTCTGCGCCAGAGCCGTTGCCGCTGCCGTTTCCTCCGGTCAGATAGTCGTCACCATCGCCGCCCTGCAGCGCGTCGTCCCCAGCCAGGCCGAACAACTGATCGTCACCAGCAAGCCCCTTGATCAAGTCTTTGCCGGCGCTGCCCACCAGCTGCTCGCCGGCCGCGGTGCCCTCAATCNCCTGGTCGTATTGCCCGCCAGTGCTTCCACCAGCCACGATCTGGTTGATTTCGGCCGCAGTAAGGTAGTAACCGCCGTCCGGCTGCACGTAGTCGATGGCTGCATCGCCGCCCAGGAAATGATTAGTCACGCGCACCGCGGGCGTCGTCCCAGCATCAACGAAGATCAGGAGATCGTCACCATCGCGACCAAACGAGAGACGTTCGCGGGTGATGCCACCGGTGAAGAACACGCCGTCAAAGCCACCATCGGAGTTGTCGATAACATCGCTGCCCGAGCTGACGTCGAAGACGTACTTGTCGTCGCCGGTTCCGCCAATCAGCAGGTCGTCGCCACCGTCGGCAACCATCGTGTCGTTGCCGCCACCACCATCGATCCTGTTGGCCCCGCCGTTTCCGGCGATGTAGTTGTCCAGGTCGTTGCCAGTGCCGTCGATGTCCGCGCTCCCGGTCAGGAACAGGTTCTCGACGTTGGCCAAAAGCGCGTACGTAGCCGATGCCTGCACCTGGTCGGTGCCACCGTTTGCAGCCTCGATGACGACGTCGCTGCCATCGTCGACGATGTAGTTGTCGTTGCCGGCGCCGCCTTCAAGATGATCCACGCCTGTTCCGCCGTCGAGATAATCGTCACCGGCGCCGCCGATGAGCGTGTCGCTGCCGGTGCCGCCGAACAGTGCATCGTTGCCGTCCAGGCCCTGTAGCGTATCGTCGCCATCCCAGCCTCCAAGCGTGTTGTCGCCGCTGTTGCCGGTAACCAGATTGTCCAGGTCGTTGCCGTTACCGGTCGCGACGCCATCGGCCAGGATCAGGTTCTCGACGTTGTCCTTGAGCACCAGGTTGGTCTCGTAACGGCGTTCGACCGTATCCAGACCCTCGTCGGCGTTCTCGTAGACCCAGTCGTCGCTCGACTCCTCGATGAAGTAGTCGTCGCCCAGTCCGCCGTAGAGCGAGTCAGCCCCCTGCCCGCCCTCCAGGCGGTTGTTGCCGGCGTTGCCGACTAGCACGTTGTCCTTGTCGTTACCCGTGCCGTCGAGGTTGGCTGTGCCAAGCAGGGNGAGATTTTCCAGCGTGGCGCCCAGCACGTAGTCGATGCTCGACTCGACCGTGTCCTCGCCTTCTCCGGCGACCTCCACGACCTCGTCGCCCACGTTGTCGACCACGTAAGTGTCGTCGCCCAGCCCTCCCGTCAGCGTATCCGCACCCGCGCCGCCATCCAGCCGGTTGGACGAAGAGTTGCCGAGTATCGTGTTGTCGCTGCTGTTACCCGTGCCGCGCCAGGCGCCACTGCCCTCTACCAAAACCAGCCGTTCGATATGTTCGGAAAGCGTGTAACTGCTGTACGCGTTGACGACATCGAAGCCTTCACCGGATTGTTCGACGATGACATCGCTTTCCGTATCGACGACATAGGTGTCGTCACCAGTACCACCGATCATCTGGTCGATGCCATACCCGCCGTCCAGCAGGTCGTTGCCGGTGCCGCCGATGAGCGTGTCGTCACCGGCATTGCCTCGCAGCACGTCATCGCCCTGCAAACCCTCCAGACGGTTTGCCGCCTCGTTGCCACTCAGCTCGTTATCCAGACTGTTGCCCATGGCATCAATACTGTCGCTGCCGGTGAGCTCCATCCGCTCCACGTTGTCCAGCAAGGCGTAGGTCACGCTGCTGCGGATGGTGTCGTTGCCCTCGCCCGCGCCTTCCAGCAACGTGTCGCCTGTCGAGTCCACGACATAGATGTCGTCACCCGATCCACCGACCATGTGATCGTTGCCAGCGCCACCATCAAGAAGATCATTGCCGGAACCGCCCAGCAATTGGTCTGTGCCCTCACCACCCAGCAGGCTGTCATTGTCATCACCGCCGTCAAGCTGGTCGTCACCCGTATCGCCATCGAGGAGGTCGATGCCAGCGCCACCAAGTAACGTGTCGTTGCCGGCATCACCGTACAGGTGATCGTCGCCCACTCCCCCGCTGACATGATCATCACCCCCCGCTGCATGGATGATGTCATCGCCCGCAAGGCCGTCTATGACATTGGCCAGAACGTTGCCGAGAATGGTGTCGCCAAGTGCCGTGCCCTTCAAAACCTCCAGATCCAGACTCGCGGCATCCAGACTCCGTCGCTGGCCGCTACCATCATCGATAGCCAAGCCGGACAACGCATTGCCGCTTGTGGGGTCGAACATATGCTCCAACCGAATCTCATCGTCGGCGCTGTCGAGAAAGCGAACAACCAGGCTGGTCCCATCGCGACGGAAATACACCGTACTCAGGGCGAGATCCGAAACATAGATCGTGTTCTGCCCCCCCACATCGTCAATGGTGTCCTTGCCATCACCTTTGGCGAAGAAGTACTGGTCATCGCCATAGCCACCTTCCAGACGATCATTGCCCCACCCACCGCTCAGGCGATCATCGCCCGCATCNCCCGACAACTGGTCGTCACCATCACCGCCGAACAATTGGTCAGCACCATATCCACCGCCGAGATGGTCATTACCTGATCCACCATCGATGATGTCATCGCCATCATCACCCGCAAGACTGTCGTTGCCCGCGCCGCCAGAGAGAGCGTCGTTACCGCTTCCACCGCTCAAATGATCATTGCCACCGTCACCGAACAGCTGATCTCCACCGCCCCCACCCTGAATAACGTCATCGCCCTCGAAGCCGTGAATAGTGTCGTCAGACGAGTAGCCCACCAGATTGTCACCAGCTGAGGTACCTGCCAGTGCCTGCAACTTCAACTCGGGTACGCCCCATATCTGACCATCCGAGAATTGGATCTCGTTGATGCTGTATGCACCGCTGCCCTCACCAGCGAAATGGGATTGAACCTTGATGCTGTCGCCATTGGCCAAAGACAGCAGCAAATCATCGCCCGAGCGCTTCACCGTGACGTCGGAGGCGACGATGTTTCCCCCAAAGACGATCTTGTCCAGACGACCGGCCAGATCATCGTAGTTCTCGATAACGTCGTAACCAAAGCCCGGCTCGAAGAAGTAGCTGTCGTTGCCGGCGCCGCCATTCAACGTGTCGTCACCGCCCCCCCCGGTCAGACTGTCGTTGCCATTCCCGCCGAACAGCAAGTCGGCGCCGCTTCCGCCAATCAGCTGATCATCGCCGTCCAGACCCAGCACCCGGTCATCACCACCCAATGCGTTGATCGTGTCGTTGAGGATGCTCCCGTACAACACGTCGGCGCCTTCGGTGATGGGTAGCAAGATACGAGACAGAATGTCCGGCAGACCCCACTCGGTGCCGTCCTCGAACTTTATGGACTCGATGACGCCCTCGGCCAGGTGCCCGTTCTCATCAAACACGTTATCCAGTCGGATTTCACCGGCATCCTCCCCCGTTCCAACATGGAGAAAAATTGAAGTGAGGTCCCTGGTTACGGATACATCCGCGGTAGCGATCCCGCCCAGCAGCAGAAGCTGATCCGCGCCGCTGCTGTCGTACACGCGATCCTTGCCGTCGCCCAAGCTGTAATAGTATTTGTCGTCGCCACCACCGCCAAAGATCGCGTCGTCCCCGGTGCCACCAACAATGATTTCACCCTGGGCACCACCGAACAGGCTGTCATTGTTGGCTGTACCAAGCACCGAGGCCGCATCGAAAATCGGCGCTAGGTCGGGGTATGCCGCTAGAAGCACCCCGAACGCTTCCGTGGACTGTTCCCGAAACACCGGAGAGTAAGTACCGAGTCCCTTGATTACATCGACGATCTGATCGAGCGCACCGATGTCACCTGCGTTCCTCAGCGTTGCCGCATATTGCTGGAAGTCAGACCAGTTGACCTGCACGTGCGAATAACCTGAGCCAAACCCGCCCTCGACGAATCCATATCGAGCAGGATCGGCCTGGGCGAGCAGCTGGGCCTGCACGTATTTTTCAAATTTCTTGAACTCTGCAATCAGCAACGGCGCTGCCTGCCCGTGCGGATTGGGGTCACGCTCGCCCCAGCACCAGGTGCCTTCGTAGCCGCGACCAATCAGCTGCTCAAGCACCAGCAGTTGTCGGGCGTCCATGACATGTCCGTAAATCATGCGCGGATCGCGACTGTTCGGGTCCACATCGGTGACGCCGGCCCACTGGAAGATCAGGCCTTCCAGCATCGCATCCCGCGCCGCAGGCACGGTTTCATCCATATAGGCCTGCACCATTCCGACGAGAACCGGGTCCGTCGCCATGGCCTGTCGCAAGTCAGGCAGATTGCCGAACGCCTTCGCTTCCGGCAGATCGATGACGTCGAGAATGCCTGCATTGAACTGTGCGTTGACGCGGTGTGCGGTGTCGACCTGGAACCAGATGTCATCCGCAGCCGCGTCCGTTCCATCGGCACGGATCGCCGTGCCCATCTGCTCATGGGCCTGCCCGTTCGCATCGACCACGCTGGAACTTGCCCACGCCGTGCGCACGCCGACAAGGCCATTCTCGGCAAGTGTCTGCAGCTCGCCGGCGTCGGTTTGTCCATCACCGTCCAGATCGCGCCAGATGCGCAGCTCCGAGAACGCAGCATCCGCGCCGTCAACCTTGCCGTCCTGATTGGCATCCAGTTCGCGCAAGGCTTCGAAGCCATTCGCGGCCAGCAGGCCGTTGCTCAGCAGCGTCTGACTGCCAAACATCTCGCGGCCACTGTCGATCCGACCATTGCCATCCAGATCGCGAACCAGAAATCCATCATCCGCAGATGCCCATGCCGTCCGTTCCCGCATGCCGTTGGCGTCATGATCGAAATAGCGATCATTGTCCATCGCTACCGTCTCCACGCCGTCCCCATCCAGATCGATCACGATGGGCGACTTCTTGTTCTCCGCGGGACCTACATCGGGTGTGTCTTCGTCATCGTCATCTTCGGTCTTGAGGAAGATGCCGAGATCATTCGCGTCTTTGTGGTAGTTCTCGATCGTTAAACCACCGTTGATGGTCAACGTCGTGCCGTTCAACGTATAGACCGTATTGCCGTTGTGGTACTCATTCTCGGGATCGGTCTTCTTGCGGGTACCGCCCGTCAATTTCTGGTCGTCGAGGAATACGACACCCTTTCCATCGTCGTCGCTGATGGTGTCACTGCCGTCGGCATTGTATGCGTCGAAACCGGCACCACCTTCCATCCGGTCGCTTCCATCGCCGCCATCAAGCAAGTTGACCCCAGCGCCGCCATGCAACTCGTCGTTGCCGGCGTCACCGAAGAGCTTGTCGTATGCGGTATCCGCGCCGCCGGATTCATTCTGGCCATACAGCTTGTCGTTGCCGCGGCCACCATGGAGTTCATCCTTGCCGCCATCACCCTCCAGCTTGTCGTCCCCATCTCCGCCTTGAAGGAAGTTATTGCCATCCCCACCGGCGATCTGGTCGTCGTACGCGGTACCCTTGATCGTCTCGGCGTGCTTGACGTCAAAGCTACCGCCGGACAGGTTCAACGTAACGGCGCTACCACCGGCATCAGTTACGTTGGCACCTTGGCTCATTTCGCTCAGGTCGAGAGTGTCGCCTTCGTCGCCGCCGTCCGCCCCCATGTCAATCCATTCCAGGTTTGTGAGCTTGCTGCCGTCGAGGTTGGTGATCTTCAGCGTATCGTCGCCCGAGCCCAAGGCGATGCGTTCGACGCCGTAGATCAGGTCAGTCCCTACCGGCCCTCCAGCCTCTGCACGAAACTCGTACTGACCGTTGCCGTGGAGGTCGGTATTGAGCATCAGATCGATGTCATAGCTCTCGTCGTATCGCATCGTGTCGGTGCCTTCCCCACCATCGATTAGGTCGGTAGCGCTGCTGCCGAGGATGGTGTCGTTACCCTTGCCCGCATTGATGACATCACAGCCGACGCCACCTCCGAGGGCGGCGTCGTCGCCAAGAGTTCCGACGGTGTAGGTTTCGCCGCCTTGGGAGAGCACGCCGTTGAAGACCAGAGCCTGGCCTGGATCGAAGATGCTGTCGGCATCAAGGCCGTAGTAATCGCGGACGAACTGTGTGGTCGCCGACATCAGGTCGCCCTGATCAGTATCCGGCACCGACGGTCCGAACAGGTTTTGCATCGCCTCGAGCATGTTGCTGATACCAGCGCTACGCGAGGCGGAACGCGCAGCCTGGACCGCCGCGAACAGGTCGTAGGTGCCTTCGACGTTCTTGACGACCACCGAGCCTTTGCCTTCGATATTCGCCACGACCTGGTCTTTATTCAGCAGCAGGTCTTTGAAGAAGCCGTCGAAGCCCAGGTACGGAAACAGCAACGTGCCCGCCCATGGCGCATAGTCGGGATTCGGGCTGCCGGGCAGGCCTTGGAATACCGTGCTAGCCGCGGCGCCCGCGTCGATCGCGCCAAGGCCGGTGATGCCGGGCAGGTTTCCGTTATGGCTGAGGATGTCCTCGACAAGGTTGAAGGCGATTAGATTCGAGGCAGTCTGGTTGAGTGCTTCGGCTTGTGATGCGTCGCCGCCGCGAAGCCCGTACTGGATCATGGTGTAGTCGCGAATGAAATCGGCGAAGAAGCCCTCCCCGCTGTTGACCTTGGTGGCACCATCGATCCAGCGCCACACGACGGGATCCACTCCGGCCTTTGGCACCTGCGTGAGCACCTGGACGTCGTGGGGAATGCCGAATTCGTCGACGCGCTGGATTGTCGTTAGCTGCTCGTCGCTGATGAAGCTGAGCAGGAGCTGGTACATGGCCGTACCCAATCCCGGCGTATCCTTCCGCGCATTGAACTGAGCTTCCTGCGTATCACGCAAGGCTTGCAGCTGATCGCGTTGCGCCTGGGTGAGCGTGATGCCGCCATCGCCGCGTGCATAGTTAACATTGATCGTCATGCGGTTTCTTCCTTGGGTATGGATGAGAGACATCGTTGGGTTCAAACGACAACGAACTTCAATGGTGCGAATTCACGAGAAGCCGCTGGACACCGGCACGAATGGCCCGGTCGACCTCGATCATGCGTTTGGCAGGAATACGGCGCCTATCGAGCTGATATCTGAGCTCCAGACGTTCGGACAGCTGGTAATGCACCTGGCAATCGCTTGCCCAGATGCCGGGGCCGAAGCCGCAAGTGACGATGAAGGGATGGCCAAGCGGGGTGCCGTACACGGATGCCTGTGCGGAAAGGGTGGATGTGCCCCTTTCCTGATCCGGCAGCTTGCTGCATTCCACCAAGCCTCCGCCCGCATCGCGGCATGGCCCATCTTTCACCATCATAACCAGCGTATTCATGGCGAAGAGTTCGCCATACGGGCGATAGCCGACCCGGGAAACGTTGATGGCTCGCAAGGCATCCGGCGGCACATCCTGCAGATTGCCGAGCAACGATGACTGGTGCAGGGTAAGGTGCAGGCTGAAAGCCTTGGCCGGATGCTCAGGACAGCCAGGCGGTGTATCACCAGACATGGCCGGTGGCGCTTCTCCCGGTTTCGGATAAGGAATGGGATAGATACCCACGCGATTGGGAGTGCCAGGGATGCGAAATACATCCTCGCCCAGAGCCACGTAAATGGCGTCGTTGGGCTTCCCGTGGCACTCGGGGGGCATGACGATCACCTCGGGGCTCGCCCGCACAGTGGTGTCGCTGGACCTGTTCTTTGCGCAGACCGCGAAGGACAGCGCCAATGCAAGACCGGCGACAAATGCACGGGGTGCTTTCATTTTACAGCCCCTCCCCAGACAGCCCTTGCGCATTGCGTTGCCCATGTGGTCTCCACATCACCGCTCCCGCATCGACTCATCCACACCCTTGCGCAACGGATCAAGGATGTACTCGATCACTCGCCGTTTCCCCGTCCTGATTTCCGCCGTCAAGGTCATGCCCGAAGTCAGGCGAACCTTGACGCCGTCGACCAACAGCTCCGTCTTCTTCATCTTCACTCGGGCCCGATAGATCAAACCAAGCTTCTCGTCCTGGATCGCATCGTGCGAAACGCTCTCCACGACACCCTCGATATAGCCGTAGCGCGTATACGGAAAGCTCTCGACCTTGATCGTGGCGCGCTGACCGGGACGCACGAAACCGATGTCCTGGTTGAGCACGGTTGCTTCCACTTCCAGCGGCTCGTTTTCGGGCACGACGGAGAGCAGCGGCTGGGCCGGGGTGACCACACCGCCGACGGTATGCACCGCCAGCTGCTGCACGGTGCCGGTCACGGGGGCGCGCAATTGCATGAGCGCATTGCGTTGGGTGGTGCGGGCCACTTCCGGTTCGAATTGCAGAATCTTCTCGCGCGCCTGGCGCAGTTCGTCCAGCAACTGACGGCGGGNATCGGTCACGGNGACGGTCAGTTCCTCTCTCGCACCGACGATAGCCGACTGCAACTCGGCCCGACGACTACTCTGCCCTGCCAGATCTCGCTCGGCGTTGATGCGCTCCTGCTTGCGTAGCAGGTATTCCTGACGCGGCACGTAGTTCTTGTCGAGCAACTTTTCGTAATCCATGACGCGAGTGCGCGATATCTCCAGGTATTGCTCCAGCGGAGCGATGGCCGATTCGACCGTGCGAAGTTCGGCCTGCTTCTGCTGGACCATGGCTTGCAGACTCTGCTTCTTGGCAGCGAAGGCGGCGTACTCACTAAACGCGAGACGTTGGGTGGCCTCGAAACGATCGGCAGGCAAGTCACCATCCGGGGACATGACTGGCGGTGTTGCGGTGTCGATGGCTTGGACCAGCGCCGCGGACCGAGCGGCCGCAAGCCGCGCACTGAGCAATGCTTCCACGGCCTTACGGCTATCGGCTGTGGTGGAGGTGGCATCCAGTTCGATGAGCAGGTCGCCCTGCTTCACTTCTTGACCATCGTGCACAAGGATGCGCCGTACAACGGCGGTTTCAGCCGGCTGTATGATCTTGGTGCGGCTACTGGTTATCGTCTTTCCAGGAGCAACAGCAACGACGTCCAGCTTGCCGAAGCCGGCCCACAGCAAGGCGATACAGAACAGCGACATGATGATCCATAAGCTGACGCGCGGCGCCGGTGACAGTGGCGTTTCGGCGAGCTCGAGATGTGCCGGCAGGAACGCCAATTCCTCGCGCGTGCGCTGAATAGGTTCCAGTGCACGACGCTCGGCCCAGGCTGCACGGAAGACCTGTCCATAACGTCGAAGTATGTCGCCGATAGCACTCCATTTGCCGGTCATGGCGTCAGCCCTGCTGCAGTCGGGAAAGGTGCGTAAAGTGTCCGTCGGGACGCTTCAGCAATTCATCGGGCGTCCCTGTTTCCACGATGCGCCCTTTGTCGACGACGACGATGCGATTGGCATGCCGCACGGTGGACAGGCGATGGGCGATGATTAGTACCGTGCGGCCCTGGCAGATGGATCGCATGTTGGCCATTACGGCACGCTCCGACTCATAGTCGAGCGCGCTGGTCGCCTCGTCGAAAATCAGGATGCGCGGGTCGGCCACCAGTGCGCGGGCGATCGCGATGCGCTGACGCTGCCCGCCGGACAGGCTGGCGCCGTGTTCTCCGACGACGGTGTCGTAACCCTGCGGGAGTTCAACGATGAACTCGTGGGCACCTGCCAGCTCCGCCGCGCGGATCACCCGCTCCAACGGCATGCCTGGGTCGATCAGCGCTATGTTTTCGCGGACACTTCGGTTGAAGAGAAAATTCTCTTGCAGCACGACACCCAGCTGGCGCCGTAGCCATGCGGGATCGGCCAACGCCAAGTCGGTACCNTCCACCAGTACTCGACCGCGCTCGGGCACATAAAGCCGCTGTACCAGCTTGGTCAGGGTGCTCTTGCCGGACCCGGAGCGACCGACGATGCCGACCACTTCGCCAGGCTGGATGTCGAGGTTGATCCCGGCAAGCACTTCGGCGGTGTCGGGGCGGTAACGAAAGCCGATGTTTTCGAAGGTGACCCGCCCGCGGATCGGTGGCAGGGCCATGCGGCTCCCGCCCGCTTCGGTCCGCGTGTTGAGGATGTCGCCCATGCGCTCCATCGAAATGCCGACCTGCTGGAAGTCCTGCCACAGCTGCGCGAGGCGCACGATCGGCGTGGACACCTGGCCAGAGAGCATGGTGAAGGCAATCAGCTGACCGACCGACAGCGATCCGTCGATCACCATCTGAGCGCCCCAGAACATGATGGCCACGCTGACCAGCTTCTGCAGCAGTTGCACGCCCTGCTGCCCTATGTTGGCCAACTGGGTCACCCGAAAACCAGCGCTGACGTAGCCCGCCAGCTGGTTGTCCCAGGTGCGCACCATGCGCGGATCCACCGCCATCGCCTTGACCGTGCCGATGCCGGCGATGGTTTCCACCAGGAAGGATTGGTTGTCCGCGCTGCGCGCGAACTTCTCATTGAGGCGTGCGCGCAGAGTCGGTGTGATGGACGCCGACCAGATCGCGTACAGCGGCAGCGAGATCNCCACGATCAAAGTCAGCCAGCCGCTGTAGAAGAACATCACCGCCAGAAAGACAAAGGTGAACAACAAATCCAGTACCGACGTCAGTGTCTGTCCGGTCAGAAAATTGCGGATGTTCTCCAGCTCGCGCACGCGGGCGATCGTGTCGCCGACACGACGCGATTCGAAATAAGCCAGCGGCAACGCCAGGATGTGCCGGAACAGACGGGCACCCAGCTCCACATCGATGCGGCTGGTGGTGTGAGCAAACACGTAGGTGCGCAAGCCGGCCAGCACGACGTTGAACAACGTAATGACCAGCAGCCCGATCGTGATGACTGTAAGGGTCGTCATGGCATGGTGCACCAGCACCTTATCCATCACCACCTGGAAGAACAGTGGCGTGACCAACGCGAACAGTTGCAGGAAGAACGAAACCGTCAGCACTTCCAGCAGTAGCTTGCGGTACTTCACCACTGCCGGAATGAACCAGCTGAAGTCGAACTTAGCCAGCTCTGCCACCAATGAAGCACGCGAGGCCACGGTGAGCAGCCGGCCGTCATAGCGCGCCGTGAATTCGTCCCATGGCAAGACACAGGGACGTTGCAGGGCAAGATCGTGGATCAGGACCTTGCCGTCACCTACCTTGGCCACAACGAATGCCGAACCGTTATTACAGAGCGCTAGCGCCGGCAGCGCGACGCGATCCAACCGTTCAGCCGGCTGCCGAATGATCTTCGCCTTGAGGTCGAGCCTTTTGGCGGCCAGCAGCAAGCCAGTCTCGTCGAAAGGCTCTGATCCTCTGCCTGCCTCATGGCGGAGNTGGTCGGCATCCGTTGCGATGCCATGGAACTGGGCCAGGAGAACTAGGCCCAGCAGAGGCTGATCGTCGACAACGCTGCCTTCCCGGGCAGACTGGTCGTCGTCTGGTAGATAGGGAGCAACCACCTCATCGGCAGTCTCGGCAGCATCCATGCACAAATTCAATCCCTTGTTGATAGACAGCTTTTCCCTGCCCCTTCCCCGCCCGCGGCCATGCGCCACGTCGTCTGACGCCGACTTCACAGCAATACGCGCCGTCCTTACAGCGTTGGCGGGGGTCTATGAAGCCCTACAGTGATCGCAACTTCTTGCGGATCTTGCAAGATCGACATGACAACTGCAAGTCGTCAAACGAGAACTAGGCGGCAGTTGGGCAGCCGCTCTCCCTCACCCTCGGTGGAGGCGTGGTCTCTTGCGTATCGCGCTCACCGGGGACTCGGCGACATCCACCTGCGGTTTGGCGTCATACCGTCCCGAATTTCGTCGCCAGATCTGCCAGAGCGACCTCAAGGGGTGCACTGAGGCTACCCCCGATAATGCTCCCTAATCACCAAAGAGATGCAGGCAAACGGCTCACCGTGCATCCCCTTGAGTGGATGGAGATCACTCTCAGGTGCCGTAGAACTGGATACCGTGCCTGCACACTTCAAGAATCGGGGCGTCCGAAGCCACGCACGCCAAGTTGATGGGGAGCTCCGGAACCGGCGATATGGAGTTCATCTCCAATGTCGTCAGGTGCAAGAGGCGCTCCTCGTTTCCTGATGCAACTACCAACGCCATCAAGAGGTAGACGTCAGCACCCTCAGCCTCGGGATGCACTTCCACTAGGTAGCCAGCGCGCACCGCGGGTTCCTGCTTGAAGAGCGCGCGTAGTGCGAGGACCAACGCGTCTGTTGAGATGGTTGGTGGACACNCCCCTGCCGGCTCGCCCTCTTTCATGATCTCTGGAGCAAAGAAGCCCAGAGACCGGCCCGCCAAGAGAGCTTTGACCTCAGGTGGATACAAGGCGACCCCGTCAAGATTCGGGTTCAACATGAGCGTCGCACCCTCCGTCAGCTCGAACAGGCGGCGACCGCTCATGGCGACAATGCCCACCTTCCCTGCCGACGCCGCTTCTGCCTGCTCACGGTCACTGAAAAAAGGCAGGACAGTCTGCTTGTTGTCAGGCCTGACGAACTGGATGAACCGGATGCGATCGGGTGGTGTTCTTCCTGCGGGAACGTGCGCGTATACCGTAGCGTCGAGGAGCGCCTTGAATACGGCCTCGTCGGCGCGCCGAGCTTCCTCGGAAGTCGTCGGCGACCGGGCTGCTTCCAGTAGCGCTTGCAGTTTCGAAGCTTTGCCCGGCGCCATGATCGGCCGCGATTAGTCCAGGTCTTTGAGCAAACTGCTCATGCTGACGCCAAATCCATGCGCGACACGCTGCAACGTGGTCAGCGTGACGTTCTTTTCCCCGCGCTCGATCGCCGAGTAGTAAGCCCGATGCATATGGATCCGGTCCGCGAAGTCGTCTTGGCTGAGCCCGGTAACTCGGCGTTGAGCGCGCAGAGATTGACCAAGCTTGACCGCCAGGGTGGTCGGTTTCGTCATGCCGACACGCTAGGTCGGCGCTACTTTCCACTCTACCACCTTATAGATAGACTACTTATAAGTATCACAGCGGACAACCCCTGTGCTTCGGATCCATGACCCAGAGACCGATGCCTCCCTAGACCTCCATATTCCATGGATGCTCGCAGAGGCGTTCCGCGTTCAGTTGGGGCGCCATCACGACGCCGGAGGGCAGTCGCGCTTGCTATGGGAGGTTGGCGGGTGGTTCGCCGTTGCCCTCTACCAAGTGGTAGACCGCGATCTGTTGCCGCCCACTGAGCGACAGCGGACCCTCGCTGCCAAGATAAGCAAGGCCCTCGACCTCGACATTCCGACGGAGGCCAACGCATTTCGCGGTTCGATGTCCGACTTCATTCGATATCACCTCCCAAACTTTCAAGCTAGCTGCGCAAAACCGAAGAGGCGTTTAGATCCCTCCTGACTGGATCGGCTCAAGGCCCCGACGTCACTATGGACAGCACGTATGACGCACTTCCCCCAGTGATCGCTGGCATGTCGGCCAGCGCTTTTTAGGCCGTGCTGGAGCGCCAAGGGTTGAATAACCCCCTCTTCCACCTTGGGATGCGTGCGCAGACTCTCGGGTGACACCACCCGCACACGCCCATCGCGATCTACGCTATGGGCTGGCTAGATTACTGTCTCCGCCATGGCATCGATCGAACGGACTGCTTATCCCTTCTTCAAGCGCAACCCATCCGCGAGTGAACTGGCCCAAATCTATACACCGACCGATGACGAAGTCGCGTGGGCTATACGACAAGTACGAAAGCCGACACGGCGCCTCAGCTTCTTACTGCTGCTGAAAGGCTTTCAACGGTTGGGGTACTTTCCTACGCTGGAAGCGGTGCCAGTCACCATTATGCGCCACGTCCGCGATGCTTTGCGGCTTAGCGGACACGCCCGACCTGCGCCCTTAGAGGCGCGCACACTGTATCGCTATCACGCCGCCATCCGGCAACGAATGGGCGTCGCGGCCTTCCGGGAATGCGGCATGCACGCGGCAACTCGCGCGGTGGGGACGGCCGCGCGCGTGATGGATAATCCGGCGGATTTGATCAATGCGGCAATCGAGCAACTGATCAAGGACAAGATCGAACTGAACCGCCCCGGGATTCTCGGAGGCTCCAACTCTTGAGAGGATGGAGCGATGGAAACCCCGAAGAAGAAGTCCCCAACGTACTCACGTGAGGTCCGGGAGCGAGCAGTCCGGATGGTGTTCGAACACAGGGCGGAGCACCCGTCGCAGTGGGCCGCGATCGAGTCGATCGCCGGCAAGATTGGCTGTACAGCGCAGACGCTGTGCAACTGGGTACGCCAGACCGAGCGTGACCAGGGGCTGCGGCCCGGAGCCACGAGCGAGGAGCAGACCCGGATCAAGGCGCTGGAGCGTGAGGNGCGCGAACTGCGCCAGGCCAACGAGATCCTGCGCAAGGCCAGCGCGTATTTTGCCCAGGCGGAGCTCGACCGCCGGTTCAAGCCATGACAGCGTTCATTGACGATCATCGCGAGACCTACGGGGTCGAGCCGATCTGCAAGGTGTTGCCGATCGCCCCGTCGACGTACTACCTGCACGCGGCCCGGCGAGCCGATCCGGCCAAGGTGCCGGCACGCGTCCAGCGAGACGAGCGACTGTGTGCCGACATTCAGCGGGTGTGGGATGAGAACCGTCAGGTCTACGGGGTACGCAAAGTCTGGCGGCAGCTGCGGCGTGAATCGATCGACGTGGCGCGCTGCACGGTGGCGAGGCTGATGGGACGACTCGGGCTGCGTGGCGTGATTCGCGGCAGGGGCGTGAAGACGACGATCAGCGACATGGCGGCACCCTGTCCGCTGGATCGGGTGAATCGGCAGTTTCGGGCCGACCGACCCAATGCGCTGTGGGTGTCCGACTTCACATACGTGTCGACCTGGCAGGGACACCTGTACGTGGCCTTTGTGATCGACGTGTACGCGCGCCGCATCGTCGGCTGGAAGGTGTCGAGCACGATGCGCACGGACTTCGTGCTCGATGCCCTGGAGCAGGCGCTGTATGCACGCAAGCCCTTCGACCAGGATGGACTGATACACCACAGCGACAGGGGATCGCAATATGTGTCCATCCGCTACACCGAGCGTCTGGCCGAGGCGGGCATCGAAGCCTCGGTCGGCAGCGTCGGCGATTCCTACGACAACGCCCTGGCCGAGACGATCAATGGCCTGTACAAGGCCGAGGTGATCCATCGGCGGTCCTGGCGCAACCGCGAAGCCGTGGAGATGGCCACCCTCGACTGGGTGCACTGGTTCAACCACAAACGCTTGCTGGGGCCGATCGGGAACATCCCGCCAGCGGAAGCCGAAGCGACTTACTATCGGCAACAAGCTGCGTTGCCCAAGGCAGCGTGACTCAAACCAAACAGCCTCCACGAAACCCGGGGCGGTTCA
>JGI26531J51214_10001457_pt1 | contig 16675 bp, 17 predicted proteins | sample ThiBiot_500_biof_2_FD_51214 | JGI IMG/M metagenome (IMG submission 51214)
AAAAAAAAAAGGTAAACGACAATCTTATCTGTTTTAGGATTGAGTAAACCGCGTTCTCGATCGGTTCTCGGTGGTCCTTTACCATCCTGTCGTCGGATAAGTTTAGCAATGAGTAATAAACCAAATTTCGATACTCGAATGAACAATTATTGGGTGACTTACGGGCAATTTCTTGTTCATGATATCACATTATCATTGCCTGTAACTGATACAGGTCGAACACCGATTACATCTTGTCATTGTCAATCAACGAATACCGATATGTGTACTGTTATTGATATTGCTCCTGATGATCCATTCTTTTCTGGCCAACAATGTATGGCTTTTCCTGCAACAGCACAAGCCTTTTCAAATCAAAATTGTGCATTCGGTTACAAAGAACAAATGAATGGTAACACACATTATATTGATTTGTCTGTGACATACGGTAGTACGCGAATTACATCGTCGAATATTCGTGTTAATGCTAGTGGATTTTTAAAAGTCGTACGACAGCCAGGTTTAAAACATGATTTATTACCTGGCCAAATTACTGGCACAGCATGTATGGACGCAACGGCAACACAACGATGTTTTGCCGGTGGTGATTCACGTTTAATGGAAAATTCGATTTTACTCGGCATTCAAACTCAATGGTTACGTATGCACAATCTATTCGCACATGTTCTAGCTAAAACTCGACCTGATTGGCAATCGAATGATAATATTTTATACGAAGAAACACGAAGAATTACTGCAGCTCTTCATCAGCACTATACATATACTCAATGGTTGCCGATACTTATCGGTCAACAAGTAATCGATAGATTTATGAAAGACGAACGCGAACAATCCAACAGTCAATATAATCCTCAAGCTAGTCGAAACACTTTTCTTCGAATGACAACAAAAACCGTTTTTCTTCTCTTCTGTTTGAATAGATGCCAGGTGTTATTTTCAATGAAATAACCGGTGCTGTTTTACGTCTGCATACATTCGTTCGTGATTTAGTTAGTCGATGTGGATCGAACGGTTCATTGATCGATCAACTTTGGTTTAACGATATAGCTTCTCGTGGTCGATTTGCTTATGAGTAAACTATTGAGAACATAATTACGTATCTCTCATTTTGTTTTTTTTTTCTCTTTTCTTAGTAATAAAACCAATGGTTTAGATTCATTTATATGTGGTGCAATGCTTGATTACAGTTTTGCTGGTGATGGAAGTTATGCTCAACAGATTCATCATCGTTTATTCGAAACGACAACTCCACAAGGACAAATTCGACGTAATGATGTTGTCTCAATGAATATCTGTCGAGGACGTGAACATGGCATTGCAGNTTATAATAGTTACAGAGAATTCTGTGGATTTCCACGTGTAAATAATTTCGATCAACTTTCGGACACGATGACAATTGAATCGATAGAAAAAATGCGTTCACTTTACAGGTAAAACGAAAAAAAAAACAACATGTAAAAAAAAAACTTTTATACTTTGTGCAGACATCCGGATGATATCGATCTATTCATTGGTGTTAATCATGAAAAACATTTGCCTGATGCAGCTGTTGGATCTGTTTCAGCTTGTATAATCGGTGTTCAATTTCGACATTTGAAATATGGCGATCGATTTTTCTATACACATCAAGATCAATTTACTCCCGGTAAAACAAAAATGAACTATCTTGTTCTATTTGATTCATAATTTTCTCGTTTAGAACAATTGGTTTCGATTCAAAATTATCCATTGAAGTGTTTTGTTTGTCATTCAACAGATATTGAACAAATACCAGAGAATCCGTTTCGACCACCTGATAATAAAACGTTCGTCTATTTTTATTGTTGTCTTTCGATTGAACATTTTCGTTTGTTTTAGTAATCCATGGACATCTTGCAAACAATGTCCATTCTTCGATTTTTCACCATGGAAAGTCTAGACGTTTTTACTCTCGTTTTGTTTTGTTTTGTTTTCATTTTATTTATTTGAAACTTATGAAAACAATTTGTTTTTTATTTTACAGTTTAAAAAAAAAGAAAAGATTATTTGATAAAAGAATTTTGAATATTCGTTTTCTTTATGTTTTTCGACGAGTTGAATGACGATAGACAGCGACTTGAATATATTTATCCGATTGAATGTCTATACGTGTCGTATTATCACCGTGTGATGTAGCTTTCGGATCGACAACGATAATTTTTCGATCACGTTTACTTTTGAATAATAAACCATCGAGATTATTCGTAATCAAATGAAAATTCGGAGTATTATTTGAACAACATGTTTGATTTTCCCAATTGTAATAACTTGAACATAGACGAGAGATGAAAATCTGTTTGAATCGAAGAAAATCTATTTCCTTTACCTGAGATCAGTTGGTTTGGGCAGGAGTTTTTTCTTGCCAGCAAAATAGACTTCGAAATCTTCGGTTTTTAATCGATGTGCATAATCGATATAACCGGATATTTCTTGTTGTCGAGAATTTCGATCACGAATAAAAATAATTGTCTAAACAATCGTCGAATGATGAAAAATTAAAATTCTCGCGAGAATATTTACAGTCATCTTTCCAGTTCGATTGGCTTCTTCTGTATTAGCAAGTTCACGTAATAAGGCTTCAGTGATATCTTTATTCGCACTAGCTAATTTTCTATTTCAAAGAGACAAAGAAGAAGAATTATTCGATGATCGATTTCAAAAAAACAACAAGAATAACAAACGGTGCTTGAATACGTCTTGAGAGAAGTAATTGTTCAGCAGCTGCTTTTCGAGCATAGAATTCTTCGCGTTTTATTGCTTCACCGCTGCCACGATATCCAAGTTCGACTAATTGACGAGCTAATTCTTCGTCCTAGCAAAATTTATATCAATTCAATTTTCATCTCAAATCAAAATCTTTTCTCATACTTCAAGATAACTCAAATCTAAACGTGTCACTTGTGAATCAAGAAATTCTTCATAGGTCGAATATTTCATAACAATATCGACAGCTGCTGGCAGATCTTCCTCCATGTTTACGGTTTGCTCAATCGATTCCGAATGCTTTTCTTAAAAATTAAAATACAACCACAACATTTTTCGTATGGTTACTATGACAATATCACGAGATATCAATGTCGTTCGATGCAGTTTTTTCTCATTTTTAAATTTGAAATTTCTAAAATTGAAACAAGAAAAAAATCTCTTCGAAAATCAACTCATCGAAATATATTTGACAAAGCGTCATCTGTCTCAGAGTTCTTCTACTGGCTACATAGTTCACCATCATAAGCATAGAAACTGCATTGCCGTGTTACAACAAGAGAGAACATGTTTATTTGAACTACAAATATTCATTCAGTTATTTTCTTTTTTTCTTTTTTTTAAATATTTTACCTGTAGAACAAAAAAACCTTTCCCGTTGAGTGATTTTACCTTCGATTTTTTTTTCGATTGAAGATTTTCTTTGAACGTGTTTGTCCTTTTTTACTAATCAGGTCTTCGTGCCTATTCCCGATCCAATAATCCCCGAAATTTAACGAGAAACAACAACGATATACAAAACAAAATGACATCGACCGATGATGATTATGGTCAAACATCAAATACAAATAATAATAATAATAATAACAATAATAGTATCAATATAAGCACTGGTAATCGACGAATAAATAGCAATAATAGTAATTCACATTCATCATCAAATGGAATTGAAATACGAATTTTGATGACATCGAGAGATGCTGGTGCCGTTATCGGTATGATAGAATATTGCAAGAAAGATATGATTGTTCGTTTTCTGTTGTTGTACTTAGGTCGAGGTGGTTCAGCTATACAAAAACTTCGTGCTGATCATCCTCGAACAATAATTCAAGTGCCTGATTGTCAATCACCCGAACGTATTTTAATAATTAATGGTGAACATGATCAATGTTTCGATGCTCTACAACAAATAATTCCCATTTTAACTGATAGTTCACGTCTTTCATCATTTAATCGTCGACGTAATATGAATAATAATAATACAGGTGGAACAACAAATTCTAGTGAAGAAAATTCATCATCCAACGATAATCAAACAGGCACTGCTGTTCCATCAGAAGTTCGTTTGCTTGTTCATCAAATCTATTGTGGAGCAATCATTGGTAAAGCTGGACAACATGTCAAAGAACTACGGCAGACATATAATCTTGACATTAAAGTTTTCTCGCAATGTTGTCCAATGAGCCATGAACGAATTATATCATTACGTGGAAAAGTCGATGATATAATCGAATGTGTGAAAGTACGATTGTTTTCGAAGATAAAAAAAACTCAAGATTGAAATTTCTTTTTAAAGCACATCTATTCCTTGATGAGCTCATCAACTCAACAACCACGAGGTTCACCATTATTGATTCAATATGATCCACATAATTTCGATATTTATACTGCGAATGAATACGGTTTGTAGACATTTAGTTTTCTGTTTTTTATTTTTGTACAAAAAATAAACTATTGTTTAGGTGGTTTTCAATCTCCAGGTGGTTTTGACAATCGCTTTGGATATAATCCACGAGGAGTATTTCCACCAGGTGGACCACCACGTGGTGGTATCTATCCCATTCAACCGTTACCTCCTCTCGTTGATGTCCCGTATGCTGGACCAGCCGCTCTAGGTGCTCGTTATCCCAATCCTCCACTATTGACATCAACACGCGTATGTCTATTGACTTTTACATATAGAATAAATAAAAATACAAATGTGAATCTTGTGTTCTTCTTCAGGTTACTCTACCGAATGAGCTCGTTGGAGCAATAATCGGTCCTCGTGGCGCCAAAATACAGCAAATTCGTCAAATGACAAATGCGAATATCATCATTGATGATCAACCGATTCCAACTGGCACAGGTGGTGGTGATCGTATTATTACAATTGAAGGTACACCCGAGCAGATAAGTCGTGCACAAGCACTTCTTCAACAAGCTGTTCGTCAATCAGGCCTTTGGCGACCATAATATCAATCATTTACTAGTGCACTCAATTTTAAATCACACATACACATTTACACAGTTCTTTTTTTTCTCAACACATTTCGTTTTTTCTTTCTTCTTTTTGTTTGTTTGTTTATTTGAGTGTCATTGCTTTCGTTTGTTTTTTTTATTCATTCGTGTATACAAATAGGATGTTGATTGATTGACATTTTCGTGTCTTGTGTGCCTATCTGTCTGTCTATCTACTGTTCTGTTCTTTTTTTATATAGAATTTCATGCAGATCTATAACTAAAAATGATTGTTAGTTTTGTTTCATCAACGTTACTGATAAAACGAGAAAAAAAAAGAAAAAAAAGCTTAGATTAGATTTGGTTTATGAGAATCAACGAAAGAATTTTCTTTTTTTTTTGTTTCAATATATATCATTCAAACAAATAACCTCAAATGTTTAAATTAGAAGAAGAATACGAACTTGATCATAATTTATTTTGATACATTCAATTAAAGATAAGATTAAGAAAATGTGACTCATTAAACTATTCATAGAATAAAAGCAAAACATTCAACGGCATGTACGCCTAGTATAACATATTCTCACGAAATATTTTGAAGGAGGATTATTTATTGTTGCTTTTGTTTGTTTCTTTCGAAACTTGATAATTGTGTAGGCTGTGTACAATAATATTGGGAATATTTATTGGCTAAGAGATAGTTTACACAAAACCATTCGCAGTACATATATTGGCTTGTCATTAATCAAATAAATATACTTACTAAATTGAAATGGTTTCACCTTGATTCTGTACTCACAGGAGACAAACGATGTGCAATTAATATATCATATTCTGTTTCATGGTTGGTTGATTTTTCTTACTAATATTTGCCTACGTTCTTACCACATTCGTTTATTCAGTAAACATAACATGTTGTATCTTTTTTTTTACTATTCGTTTTCACATCGATTCTAGACGAGAAAGACACGATCCTGAAAGTTATTTTTTACACGTCACTATTCTTCTCAGAATGTATTATCAATTGACTTCATTATTTATTATTTTTATGTGTATTATCTATCAAATCGAATCCGTTTTAATCTTTAGTTTAAATAGTACAAACAAGATCTTTTGTCATTCATGTAAAGGTCAAAATTGTGAACAAGTTGTTAGTGATAATGAAGATATAATCATGTGCAACAAACATACACAATTATGTTGGGTAAATTAATCTTTTGTTATTTGGTTACATATTTCCTTTTTTAAAATGTTTACAGGCTGGTTTTGTCGATCAACGACCAGTTCGAACATGTGCAAGTCGATATTGTACACCAAGTGGAGTTTCACTTGAAAGTGACATTCGAATTGAAACATGTTGTCATGCAAATTTATGTAATAATATTCCACGTAAATAGATTTCATTGCCATCGATCTTTTTTTTAAATACATTTTTTTTTGTTCGCTTAGTTTCATGGTCTTTTTGGAGTCAATGGTATCAAAAAACAACAACTCGTCATCCGGATACAACACCCGCTCCTGCACCCAAACCAACTACACAAAAACATCCGAAAGCATCTCGAATCTATATTGTTAATGAAATTGTCGATGATGCTGAAAAATCGAATGCAGAAAAAGACGATAGTGAACAATTGAATGCAATATTAGTTCGATCGAAAATTAATGCAAGTGATCCAGCAAGTTTCGGTATCAATTGGGACCGTATACCATACAATGATTTTAGCGAACGTGTCGCATCGATAAGCAAACTTTTGATTCTTATCATGCCGGTTTTATTAGTTTTTATATTTTAAATTGATTTTTTTTTTGGTCTTTACACTAAAATCTAACGAATAAAATAATAAATGATCCAGCAAGCAAAAGAATTGAAGCAGAATTGGTAGTAGTTTACATATATTATTGTAATACCATGGACATCTTGATGATAGAAAACGTATTCGTTTTTTTTTGTTCGAAAGAGAAAAATCTTACATAAATATTAAATAGAACAAGGTTAGTACAATGAAGAAAGACCACGCTAAAAGTGGATAGATTAAGATTTTCAAACGAATAGGTTTTTTTATTTTCTCCATTAATTATTGAACGAGAGTAGCTTGCTCATTTCGACATCATGCGTTACTAAGGAAACATATAGATGTCAGGAAATATTTTTTCGTACATTCGCCTGAAGCAAACATGTTGAATGTATATTCGTTGATAGTAAAGTAAAAAAAAAGAACAAACGTTAACAACATCTCATAGATCTGTGCGTAAAAAGGATATAACCATGGTAACAAATTCTTGAATGAATACGTACACTTGAGCAAAGGCCAGACGGAAAAAGTGCACACACGAACATCTCATTTACTTCTAAGAAGATTATCGTACAATTTAATCTTCTTTCTTTTTTTTTTCTGTTATTATTATTATTTCCAGTTTATCATGAAAATGTATTTTATTTCCTCGAGACTGATGATAGATTTCTTTTCAAGAGGCGAAGCAAAGCAAATGCTTGCTGACATTTCTTTTTCTTCTCTTCAAACTTGTAAATTAAAATTCATTTTTGCCTTGATATAGATGGAAATCGACCCGAACAATCATAGAAGCCCTGATGGTGGTCATTCAAGAACAGTTTCGGCATCATCAATGTCACATGATTCGGCTTTACCGACAACATCGACTGTACATTCAGCTGATCTCGATGAAGACAAAACCGATGAAATACATCCGACATCACGTTCGAAAAGTATTGACGGTCGAACAAATTCAACGATTCGAGCGTTTACATCGACGTCAACAAGTGCCGAACGATTGAAACATGGCATTCGATATATAAATGATGGATTTTTGAAAAAAATTAGTAAACAAAATCATTTGAATCGTATTCAAACATTGAATTTAAATAATTTACGTGATAAAAAAATTCGCTACATTGAAAATCTACAGACATTGACCAATTTAGAAAATCTCGATCTATCAAATAATCTCATTGAAAAAATCGACGGTTTAAAAACATTAAAAAAATTAAAACTTCTTTCTCTCGCACATAATTTCATTTCAACAATAACTAACCTCGAAGAATGTGCACAATTAGAATCACTTAATCTTCAACAAAATCAAATTCATACGATACCAATTTGGTTTGGCAAGAAATTAATATCCTTAAAAATTCTCAATCTAGCCAACAATCAAATATCATCGTTTGATCAAATAACACGTCTACGTACTCTCTATGAACTTCGTGAACTTTATCTTCAGGGAAATCCAATTGAATACAATGAAAATTATCGTTTATTAGTTATTTCNTATGTGCCAAGTTTGCAACGACTTGATGGAGTTGAAATAAGTGAAGATGAACGAAAACAAGCCAAAGATACATTTATTCAACAAGAAGTTCAAAATCTGCTACATGAAATTGAACGTCGTGATAATGAATGTCGACGTTTGAATAATCAAGCGGTGACAAGCGAACAGAAACTTGAAAAAACAAGTGATAAACTTCAAACAGTTGAAACAAAGAGTTTAAATCAAGCAAAAGAAATTAAAGTAAAACCTATCTTGACACGACAATGTCGATTATGTAATCGGCTGTGTTTCTTTTCTTTTTTTCTAAGGATTTACGAGAACGATTGGCCGTTAGTGAAGAACAATTACAACGTAAAACAACTTTACTTCATCAAGCATGTGAAAAACAATGCCAATTGGAACAAGAATTAGCTTTCTATAAAATCGATTTGAAATTCGATCGACTTGGTTTGTGAAGAAAAAAAGATCATGTCTGTTTTTATTGTTCTATTCAATTTTAGATTTTTCAAAACATAATCGAACAGTGATTGCCAATCGTCGAAATGGTAATGATGATGATGATGATGAAGCAACAACAGTAACAGAATCGACATTGACAGACGGATATCAACGACCGAGAAAGAGTCCGATTGAGTTTAACAAGAATGAAATCGAACGAATTTTAGGTCGAGCTCCTCAAGGAAAATTTCATTCGGCCGAAAATGAACAAATACATAATGAAAAACTATTAAAACTTGCTTTTCATGTTAGTGAATTAACTTTTCTACAAGCTAAACAAAGTATAATCGAAGAATGTTTACAAACGTCAACTGACAAACGTGAATCTCATGCTGTGATTGAAGTATGTAGATTAGTTTCATACAAATTGAAGATTTTTTGTTTGTCTTTAGCATCTAACTGAAGATTTGAATGAAATTCAAAGTGAAATGATGAATAAAATCAGTGATATTCAGGAATTAAAATTATCATTGAGTAATCTTCGTTGTGATCAAGGTGCTGGAGTGAATCGTGATCTTGAACAAGTAACTATCGAATTAAAACTCGATGAAGTTGTTCGACAACATATTAATAAACTCAAACAAGCAAAACAGTTGGCCGCAAATCCAAATTCAACATCATTTGAGCAAGCACTTACACAAGCAATTTCACCATCAGGTAGTCAAAGGAGAGAAAGAGAAACAAAAACGCGAAATCTAATAAAAAGAAAAGCAACAAGAGTAACTTCTTTTGTTTCGATTCAATTTTTTTCTTCTTCTTCTCGTATTTACTTTGAAAATATTTTTTCGTTAATTGATTTTTGTTACTTCAATGTCTAGTTGACGACTATTGCCTGTCATTCATTTCGAATTCATATAAGCTGAGAACGAATACAAACAACGAGAATAGTTACTCTCTCTCTTTTTTCTTTTACAACGAATAATAACAAGTCGATGTTTCATATTTCAAATCTCTTCTTATCTCATCATTTAATGATTATTCGTTTTCATTAGAATATCACAAAAAAAAGAAAGTTCAATTCAGTTTCTCTTTCTCCTTTTGTAAAATCAAGGCTCTTTGCGTAATCATATATCGATCGAAATCTAATCGAAAAAAAAGGAACAAGTTGAAGCAATTCAAAGTGTGATTTGTTCGTTTTCTTTTTTATTTATTTCTCGTTCCCTATAGGCACACCCGTTCATGATCCATACAGTGAATCTTCTTCATCTTCACGTATTCAATTACTTGAATTTGCATTAGCAGCTAATGTTGAACAATTACGTGCCAAAGAATTAAGTGAACGTGAAACACAAAATCAAATCGACGAATTAAAAGTAACGATCGAACGCGAACAAAAACAAGCTCAGGAACAAATCGAACACGTACAAGATATGGCTGAACGCGAGAAACAACGTATTTTAAGACATTTAGAAGATGAAAAACGTTTTACACGAGATATAATTGCGAAATCTGAAACAATGATCGAACAATTAAAACGTGAATTAAGTTCAGAAAGACGACGTAAAACAGACGATGAAAGAACTGATGTTGCATTGAGAGATATTTATAAAAAGATTTCACCACGTCGAAGTCGATCATTGACGAAATTCGATCGTAAGAATGACGACGATGATGATGATGAACAAACACATTTCGATGGCGAAACAACAGTTTATCATAAAGATGATCCATTATTGGCATCGACACCACGTGATCGATCATTTGCCAATGGACGATATGCAAGTCCAACACGATCGAAAACACTTCGACGACGACTACTTGAAGAACAATTGAATGACGATGATTTAGATATGAATAATTCAATTAGTAAATTACAATCGCCTTCACCCTCCTATCGATCACGTTTACCACCGACATCGAAACGTCAAAATAACTCGAAATTTGCAACAAGTGTTACATCATCAATCGATAAAACACAATCGACAATTATTCGACTTGATCCAACAACAGTGAAACGAGGTAAATGAAAAGCAATTCAATCAGTCAATTGATTGATTCGTAGTATTCGAATTAGATTTTTTTTATTGATAAGAAACTAAATATAAAGTAGGTCTTATTATTTATTTATTATTCACTTTTTGGGGAACGAGACAAAAAGAAATCTATCTTGCTAAAGACTGCTTTGCTCATACTTTATCTTTATTCTCTACGCTAAAAAAAGCAAATGATTATTTGATTTTGATTCTGTTTTTCAATTGTTCATTTTTTTTCAATTATTTTGTTGATTAGATGATGAAGATTCCGATTTAATCTATCGTTTAAACGGTTATGTCAAAGCCGGTCAAGCTTATATGTCAGGTCTCACTGATCTAACACGTTTGCCCGTTAATGACTCAGGTTATTCAAGTCAACAAACCGGTCGTGAAAATAAACTCGACAATGGTAAACTACAACCGTTACTTTCATCACAACAATTCGATCTCAATAAATATCCTATCGATCCCAATCAATTCAATCGAGAATATACAGTTGGTATTGTTACACGAAGCATCGATCAAGAACAACAACCTCGTTATTACGATCAATCGAAAGTCGGTAATGTGACTTTGTATCCAACGCCTGAAGGTTACATACTCGGTCCACATTCAGTAACTGTTGCACCGGAAAATCATCCGACATATACGAATCTTTCGCCGACACATTCATTTACACATACAGATTCACAATATTTTGCTTGTGTCAATATTCCACCGGATAGTTTATCTTCGAATCGACCACGTGATCATTCGAATGAAGTTCGTTTACAAGGACCGGTTGTTTTTCGACAAAATACTGTTCTACAACCGGAAAATGTCTCGCCGATATCGGTCAAACTTCGTAGTGCACAATTTCCTCAAGTTGAAAAAGATACAATGACAGATGCGGAGACGATCCGACGGGAAATCGATCGAACAACTGATGAAATCGATTATCTGAAATTAAAACTTCAACGTCGAGAAGACGAAACACCACATGATAATCAATTACATTTACTCAAGGATACTTTAGAACAACAGACAAAAGGTAAAATTCAAAATTTCCTAAAAGTTATTTTATTTTCGAGTATTTAGAAATTCAACGTATTAAAACAATTCATCAGGATATATTAAATAGTGGTCAAACGAATCCAACAAATCTTCTCGATTTATCTCAACAAATTCAACGTATTCAACGAAATGTTCACGAACATTTAAGTCCAAATATTTATCATTATGTCGATGGACCATCACGTATTGCGCCAGGAAAATTAATTCCAATATCAAGCGATGATCATTGGTTATGTACAGTACCTCGACATGCTGAATTAGAAGAGATTATCGCTGATTTAGAACGACAATTAGCAAAAATGAAACATGATAATCGTAAATTAGAAAAAAATCTAGTAAAAAAATCGATTAAAATCGATGCATTGGACCTTGCCAATGGGCGAAAACGTTCCCGATCAATTACTGAATCGATTGAAGCCGATAATCTGCATGATGATATCTTCTTGTTAGAACAACAACTCGTACGTAAACAACGTGAAATTATTCTTGCACAAGANCAATTAAGAGAAATGTCATCGTTGTCTCACAATGTTGTTCACGATTTGAAAACTGCTCGTCAACGACATACATTAACTAAACGTGAAACGAAAGCTCTCGAACAAAAAATCGACACATTATCGAAGAAATTGTATAAATTAACAGGCGATACACAACAAGCCGAAGAAAATTACAAGAAAACTCATACACATCTTCAATTAATGGAAAAAGAAAAAACGAAATTAGATAAAGTTCGTTCGATTATTTTCTTTCTTTTTTGTTTTTTGAAAATTTCCCTTCATTTCTATAGATTGTCGATGAAAAACGTGCATTAACGATTGTTCTCGATGAACAAGTTCGTTCGTCATTGAATTCCTTCAATAATCTTCTCAATTCATCAATAAAATGTTTTCAAGATCTAACATCCGCAACCAATACAATTGATGGTGAATTTCGTTTGAATCTCTTACCACCAGCACCTATTCAACTCAATTCAACATCATCGAATCTACCTCTCGATGAACTTCAACGACAAGTTTCACATATTATTTCAGAAAATAATCGTATCCTTTCACGATATCATCTTACTCTTCAACAACAAAAACAAAAATCTCATCTATTAAACAATGAAATCAAAGAAAAAGAAACAATTCTTGTTAATGTTAAAACAGAATTAGACATGTACAATGAACAATTGAGAAAGAATGCTCAAGAACTTATGCAAGTCAGTTTTTTTTTGTTAAATTCAAATCGAAATATTTTACTATTGATTCATTTACTTTTCTCTATTAAAAGGATAAGACCGTTTTAGAAGAATTAGAACGTGTAAAAGATCATAAATCAGATAAATTAACTGAACTCGAACGTCAAATTGAACGACGTCAATTACAAGAAAAACATTCGCAACAAGAACTCGAACAACTTACTAATGAACAACAACGTTTGAAAAAACAATATAAAGATATGTTAAGTGAATATGAACAATTGAAACATACGATCGAAGCTGATCGACAAGTTTTAAGTGAAATGAAAACTGAATCGACACGTTTACGTGAACAAATCAAAACGTTTCTCGATGATAAAGAAACACTCGACGAAACTTGTGATTTATTAGCTAAGAAATGCGAAACTCTACATAACGAATGTAAAGAAAAAGAAAGCAATCTACCGGAATTAGTCAAACAGATCGATGAAAAATTAAGTGTTTGCAAGAATTTAGAAGATGAAATTAAGAAATTAAANACCGATAAATCACGTTGTCTTGAAGAAGTTACAGAAATGAAAGAAAAAATCGAGAAAAAACGTTTAGAATTCGAACGTTCACCCAATGAATACGAACACCGAAATGAAGAACTCAAACAACGTATTCGACGAAATGAACAAGATCTCGATCGAATCAATCAAGATATCGACGAACGTAATCGAACTTTAAATGAATTAAATACAATGGTTGCCTATGCAAAAAATATCATGAAAGTAAACAGAATCAAAATTTTATATTCACATGATTCGATATCGTTTTTTTTTCTTAGAATGTTCAACCGAATTATAATCAAAACACATTGTCCGATTTTCCTACTCATGATCAACGACATCAGTAAATTATTAAAATTCATTTTCTCATCTCTCAAAAAAAATCGATATTCGTCTGTATTTCTAGACAAGAAAATACGATCTACTATGAAACGAAAATCCAACGTTTAACCAAAGCACTCGATGAAAAAGAACAAGAACTTCGTTCATTAAATATGCAATTAATCACGTAACGAAAAACGACTTGTTTTCGATTGCAAATTTTATTATTATTATTCTAGTACAAAAGATGAACTTTTACAAATGCAATACAAAGTTCAAAATCAAGATTCCAATGCTGATAGTATTCGTAATTCTATGCAAATTGAACTTGATAAATTACGTCATTGGCTACAAATCTATGAAAATCGTAAAGCAATGTTACGTCCTCAATATCACGAAACATTGAAAGAACTTGAATTGAAATTGCACGAACAAGAAATGTTCTTTCGAAAGCAAATNAAAGATTTAGATCATGAAATGAAACGAAAATCAACGAAAGCATCAGATGATTCAGGGTACGCGAGAGAGAGAATACATCGATTGAAAATGAAATATTTCTTCGTTTGATTTAGATTTCTTAGTGATACAACAATAGCNGATCAACGTATATCGCCAACGATTGATACAAATGAAACATCATTATTACGTGAACAAATTCAGAATATATTTTCTCAACATGTTCAAGAATTTGATAAATGCAACTCGAAATATAAAACCAATCTTTCCAATCTGAAGAATCGTCTGCATGAACTAGAAAACTCGACTGTTGCAAGCAGTCCAACTAATTTTAGATTAGATTCATAAGACTTTTGCTTTTNGTACTAACAATAGTGTTTTTTTTTTGTAGTTTTTTTTGTCCGTAGATGAGAGTACGCAGCTTTTGTTTTGTTTGTCGTTTGGTTTTTTATTAATTATATTACTGAAAGCAACAATAAGAAGAGAATTAATCATAATCATAATAATAATAATAAAAAACAAGACATGAACAGTTTTTATTTTATTGTTGAATGAATAGTTTCTGCGTAGAAAAATACGAAAAGAAGAAGACGAAGAGAGACAAATGTTTGTCAAGACTAAAAAATACTTCGAGTTTGTTAATATTGAAGAAGGATGGATGCAGCATCGCTACGNCCGATTTGATTGAGAATATTTATCATTTGAACAAGTGATTCTTGTCGAGATTCCCAGAGTGTTAGTAAATGTTCGGTTGGACTGGATTTCGTAGCGAAATATTGTAGATAACTAAACATTCGATAAAATTTTACAATCAAAAACAAAGATTCGAAATAGTTTTACTTGATTCCAAGTAGATTACTGGCAAACATTCGCCAATCATTACCAAGTGAATTCGGAGGATCAAGTGCTTGACATAATTTATGACGAATTGATGATGGAATTCTAAAAAATGAATTGAACTTGACAATGAATCAAAATGAAAAGATTAGGATAGCGTACTTTGTCTGTTCTTTTGGTGATTTTGTTGTCTGACGATGTCGTAANGATGCTGTATTGAAACCTGAGTTTTGCACTAACTAAAATTTACAAACGAATTTTGTTGTTTTGTTTTTCATGAACAAGAAAAAAACTCATTTCTTTCTTACATGAAGAGTATTTACACATAAACGCGTATGTAACGCACTATCTAACATCGTTGGTTGGTAAACATCAATATGCATGGCTAAATGTTCATGAAACGAGAGATTCAATTGTGTATTATCAATATTGAGATTAGGTATAAGAAAAATAAAACAAGATCGATCGATTTTCGTTGACCAAAATGTTTGTAAAGGTATTTCTTTATAACCAATATTAATACGTGATGTCGATGATAATTCTAAATCGACATTAATACATATTTGATCTTCATAATCATGTATAAGAAATTGTTTCGGTTGATCGCAAAGATAATTTTGAAGAGAAAATTCTTCGGTTAAACAACGTTCTAATGCTTCGGATGTGGCGTCAAGAAAACGTAAACGTAACGTTGAAAGAATTTCATTGGAATTGATTTCACTTGTACGATTGAAAAATGCAACCATTTGAATATATTTCGATGCATGTTGAAATGCAATCGATTCACCAATGAGTGCATATGCGCCAAGACTTTCGAATAGAAGATAGGCTTGCTGTTGTCGATTGAATTGAAGATAAACGGGCGTTGAAATATTCTCTTGACCATAGGTTAAAATTGTTTTCCATTGACAAATATCTTCGCTAAACATAAGATTTAATTTCCATGTTGACAATTCAAAATTAGCCGTATGTTCGAAACAGAGAACAGCTGGTTTAAGAAGAGTTATATTCGATGGACCGATAAGAATTGTTGGCGATAGACGTGTCTGTTGAGAATTTAATATTGGCATTTGATTTTCAATATTAATTAAAGCAATGTAAATTAAATGATCTTCATCGAGTAGAACAGCATCTTCAGGTATAATCAATGAAACGCCTGTATTCGGTATTTCAACTCGGCAACCTTTATTATTTAAAATTGACACAGCAAAATATCGTAGATCAGTATGTGCTGGTAATGTTTGAAGAATATTTTCATAGATTAAATTTAAATGATTTTCATTTGACAATATTTGACTTGTTAATGATGGATATTTTAAATGATTTGACATGTAACTTGTTGTACTCAATGTATTTGGATGATATTTCATTGAATAAATTTGTTTATTCAATGGTGAATCATTGAGAAGAAGTAATTTTTCTTTTTCGAATGTTGTCGAATCGAAATTCGTTAATGAAAATGAATTATTCTGTGAATTACATGAACGTGTTGATGTTGTATCTTGTTGAATTGAATAATAAAATGGATATTCATTTTTATCACTAGGTGATACACCCAGATGACTACTGCCGTTACT
>JGI26531J51214_10001495_pt1 | contig 16399 bp, 19 predicted proteins | sample ThiBiot_500_biof_2_FD_51214 | JGI IMG/M metagenome (IMG submission 51214)
TTTTTTCTCCCTCCCTTCCTCCCCTTCTCTTTCGATTTGTTATTGCTAAAGGCAAGTTTGCTGAGTTGGTTAATTTCTCGATTTCCGGTATGAGAAGTTGATGATGATGATGGCTAGAAACAAAAACATTTGTACAAGAACGAGTTTAGTAGATGTGTGTTTTTCTTNGTGCGTCAATAACGAGAACTTAGATCAATATTGGGAACAATCACAGGCAAAGCAACAGGATTGAAGAGAAGAAGAAAAAAAAGACATCACGCAGATTAGATTCCGTAGAGAGAAATTAATTTTTTATTTGTGTTCTCTAGATTTTTTTCTCTCTCTCTCTCTTCATCTCGACTAACTGTGATCGAGGCGTACAGATGACATATGCGCGCACATATACATGAAGAAAATCGCATTTTGTGATCTTCTCTGTCACACACACTTGCTTTCTTGTCGATTTCCTCTAATCGAACTGTATTAACTCATCTGGGAGCACTTGTTGTTTAATATTGATTAGGAAAACATAGATCACAAAATTCCAGACTTGTCTTTCTATCTTTTCATAGATATATCAAAGTAAATCATTCCTTTTTCTTACGTCGACAGTAAGATGTATGAATATCGATTAATCATAACAATGATTTTATCATATCTAATCATCGATATTTTCATACATTTGATATTTTTCTTCACGACGATTGTTGATAATCAATGCCGATTTATTCATTTAATCAAACGATTTTATTGTCGATATTTTAAATCGCAAACAAACGATCAGCTAACGAACACAGGTTTGTTCTTTTGCTTTATATTTTGACTAATTTTTTTTTTGTATTTTCCAAATAGGAAAATCTTCTTCTCGAATTGATACATGTAAATTATTAACGTCGAATATTATAATTGAATCTGAAATCATTTTAACACGAACAATACGTTCATTTGGTTTATTCTTTTGTACAATTTTATTCATAATAAATTGGTTTCGTTTGATTATTTATTTTCTTCCATATCTATTTCGAAATGTTCTTCAATTATCAACCAATCTTTGTCTATTTCAAAGTTATTTTCTTCATGTTTTAACATTATTTCATTTGAATTTAACAATATCTATTCGTCTTTTTTGGCATTATTGTTTTCTTTTTCCGAATTATTGGCAACATTTCACTTATCGTCGTTTAATTTCTTCATTAGTTTGTTTATTTCTTTTCCAATGTTTTCTTACATGGCCAATTAGTAGTCATAAATGGGCAACATTTACATTCGATTCGATTTTAAATCTTTGCATTGTTAATTATAAATTTCAATATTCATACACATTTTTTGTCCTCTCATTCACATGCATAATACCATTTCTAGTTTTGCTTGTTTCTCATTATACACAAATGAAATCGATTGACAAACGATTGATAAATTCTTCTCTCGATCTTCTCAAACAAAAACAACGATTTCAATATTCATCGTATGTTATTTTGATTTGGTCGTTATTTAATATCGTTCTATTAATTTGTATTCATACACCATTCGATAATTATCAACTGATAAAATCAATTGTTTACTATTTACAACTATTCGTTTTACTTTTCGATCCTATTTTATATACATTTATTTTTCGATCACTATCGATAATCACTCGATTACGATCAACAAATCATGCATTTCTATAAATAAAAATAAAATCACGATGTCTGTATTATTTTTTTTAATAAATAACAAAGAAAAAAATATAGGAATTGTTTTTGTTATTTTTTGTGTTTGGGTATAGATTTGACACTTGTTGTGCTACTTCGACGAAGATGAACAATCTTTTGTGAAGTAGCATTTGGATTGGCTATGATCGGTTGATGATTGCTGCAATCATGACTCTCAATACTACCGTCACCGTATAAATTTTCGAATAATTCACAAGATAATTCGTTACTCAATTGAGGATGAACAGTTTTTCGTAGAGCTGATGTTTTGTACGTTTGAAATTGATTGATAACTTTGGAGAAATCATCACGCCATGTCGATGATGATGAAGTTAAAATTTCACTTTGACTTAGAAATGGTAATGGAGCAAAATCAGAACGAGTTCGAGCTTGATTTGCAAGTGATACATCGAGATTTTCATTTCGTTTTAACGATATATTTCGTGATTCGATTGGATCGATAAATATCGGTGGTGGAAGTGTGACTTTGTCATTATTATTCGTTGATGATATACTCGAACTACGTGATCGAATATTCCTCGTAGTTGGAAGAAATATTGGTGCTGATAGAAACGATTGAGTTCGAGATTTAAATGGTGTTGTTGAACGTGTTTGATTTTGTACGGAAAGAAGTTTTTCATTGAGTGATTGAATAGTAACATGTGATATATTTGATTTTGCCGTTGATTTTAGTGGGCGTTCACGTAGAATTAATTCATTTCGTAGGAGATTTTGACAACGTTCATAACCCAATTGACCAGCTATGTCATATGCTGTTGAACCATAGTGATTTTTCGTATTTAAATTCAATGAAAAACGTTTCATAGCATTGAGAATCAATCGAACAATATCATGATTTCCTGTTGAACATGCATAATGTAGAAATGTATTTCCATGAATGTCAATTGTTCGATCAAGATCGAGTTCAATCGATGATAAAAATCGTCGAACAAGAATAATTCGTTGAGTTACAATTGCATAATGCAATGCATTTAAACCTCGTTGATCTTGATCTTCGATTTTAGCACCATATTCAAGTAAACTCAATGCCACATTTTGTGCCCAAAGATCATCATCAATAAAACAACAATACATAAGACCAGTTCGACCTTCACTATCACGTTCCCTCGCATTGCCCGTACCCGATTGAAGTAAATAACGAATCATTGAGAAATAACCTTTTTCAAAACAATATAAAAGCGAACGTTGAACAAGACCTCGATCGAGTTTAATCATGGTCACTGATGGCACATCATTAAATGGTAAACGTTGCCGAATAGTCGGCAGTTTTGGTACAGGCAACGGTTGCTGTTGATGTATCGCATACATAATTGTAATCGTTTGATTTCGATGCCTTTTCACATTCTTATATAGCAAATAGACGCTCGCTCTCCCCCACGTTCTCTCTGTCTCTGAGGCAAAAAACAAGATAGATTAAGTGTTTGTTCAGTGAATGACTAAAGTAAGCTGTATGTTACTACTGACAGTAAGTAAGTGTATAATGCAATACTTGTTAGAGTTTTTGTTTGTGTTTTGTTTTTATTAAATCTTCTTTTTTTTTTGTAACGAAAACAATAGATTTTTTTTTTCTATTTCATGTTTGCTTTTTTTTTTCTTTATCAAAAATCGAAACAAGAAAAGAAAAACAAAAAGAGCGTTCTTGATCTTTTTCTTTCTCTTTAGCAACAGTCAGATAATCATTGTTGCCATCGGTAGATTTAGTTGAATTAGATTCGATTGAAGATAGTTTGCTGTTTAGAATTTCAACTTATGTGGTAAAACACCATTCCAAAGTTGAAAACGACTCTTAAGATAACTACGAAGAAGACGTGATTCAGCATTGGCTTTGATAGCTTTGAGAATGGCTGCATCAACAGTAGCTTGAGCTTGACGACGTTCTTCGCTAAGTTGAGGTTTCTAAACGAACAGAAATCGAATTCAAGTGTCATGTTTTCTTTTTTGTTGTTGTTAAATTGAGAGCAAAATGACGAATGTTTTTGAAGATGAAGAAGAATAATGATTTTTTACTAAAATTACCTGTTGTTGTGTGTTGAAAATGTCTTTTTCGGCATTTTTCTTTGGAGTACGAACACGTTTGAAGAATTTGTCATCGAATTTATCGAAGTTCGACGAGGACAAATCGAGTTTTGTACTTGTAGCAATCACATAGATTTGATTAACACGACTTAATGATACACCATTCAATTTCTTTGGACCTAAATAACAAACAAAAAAATACGTCGAAGATCAGACAAAATTATTCTCATTACCAGAAACTAACAAAAGTCCTGATGGTAATTGACGAACGATAACAACACGCTGAAACAAAAAAAATATTAAATTAATTTCGAAATGATGAAGAAAAAAAAACGATTGATTGAATTCGTACTTTTCCGGCATGTTTACCAGCAACAAGAATGACAACAGTACCGGGTGTAAGTGTCGATCGAAAGTTACGTGGATGACTAGCGAAAGCTTTTCGTTTAACTGCGAATTTCTTTGGCAATTCTTCGGTTGGATAGTAACGTGGCTATAGAAAAAAAAAACAAAGACGAATAGAATTACTAGAAAATCATAGTTCGATTTTTCTTTTACAAATCGTTTTGTTCGGACAAGACGTTCTTTGCCATTACGATCGCCGCCAACTGGTTTCTTTTTAAGTGCTAATGTACGAGCTTTCTTCTTTTGAATACTNCCGGCTGTTTTTTGNGTTTTATTTGCTTGTAATTGAGCTTGAGCAGTTTTCCATTTGCTGATACGATACAAAGCACGTCGATGAAACATACGACCACGTGAAAATCGCATAAGACCACTGTTAGTCAAAACTTGATTCGAATGTGAATTGACGACTTTTTTACCACTGGCTGTTGTTTTGGGTTTTTGAACTTTCGAACCAAGACCACGTGTAACTAATGTTTGTCGTGGTTGGGTTGTTTTAACAACAGTTGTAGTTTTGGTCGTTGTTTTAGCTTGACCAGCTTTGGTTGGTGCCTTAGCCGAAGGAGTTGACATTATTGAATATTCTTGTTTTTCTTTGTTTTCTCTGAAAGATACAAATGAGAACGAGAGAGTCAGTAAGGAAAAATTCAACGAGAAAACAAAAAAAAGTTTAAAAGAGATATCGAAGAAGAAATAGTGAAGTAGAAATATTGCATATATGTTTATAAAATCGGTAAAATGATGTTATTCGATCCTCCAATCAAAGTCAAGTGTTTCGATGAACATTATGCAAGAAAATTCTCGAATAATTTTATGATTTCGAATTTATTTTGTATTTTGAGAAAAAAATTTCTTGAAAATTTTTCTTTTTATTTCAAATAAATTTCTTTTTTGATTGAATTCTATTCGAATAAAACTGATTGGTCAACTTTGCATCTATAGAATATAACAAGGGATGAATCATCATTATCGTCTGAGGCATTAATCAAGAAAATGAGAATAAATGTACGATACGCGTTTGGTATGGTTTTGTTCTTTGTAACGCGACATGATTTTTCTTCGAAAATCTTTCCTGTTTGTTTTTCTTCTTGTATCTTTTTACCGATGAGAAGAAGGAAGTAGATCGACAAGTGTTTTTCTTTCTTTCTCTTTGCCTGTCTTTGTTTTGCTTTTTTTTTCGTTTAGCATTTTTATTATCTAATTTCATCAAATAAAGCTAACAATTTTATCATGAATTACAGTTTATATCATGTTTTCTAATGTTGTCTCTCTATCAAATGACAAACTAATCAAAATCAGATGTAGATATGCTCTTTTCTTTATATCTTTTTCGTCCTTTTTTTATGTATTAAATTAACTTATTTAAGCAGATCTTGATGATAAATTTGTTTTTTTCTTCTATATGATCTACATTATTTTTTCCTCCTTGGTTTTTTTTTATTATGAGTCTATGACAAGCAGATGAGTGACGCTCTATACAAGCGCTAGTTCTATTCGTTGTGATAACATATACATCGATGTATAATACATATAGAATATATAAAGATAGAAAGAGAATGTATTGTGCATACATCTATCATCACTTTTCGTGTGTTCTGTTGTCTGAAACAACATTGTTTCAGATGGATTGCCAAGCTTTAGTAGTACTACTTATTTTTCCTTCGTTTTCTTGTTCTTGTTCTTCTTTGTGTGTGCGTGTGTGTGTGTGTGCTGTCTTGTCGATCGTTACCATCATTGCTTATTTGTTAATAGCTCGACATTGTATTTAGATACAAAATATATAAAGACGAGAAGTTCAGATTATTTTTCCTCGATATCGATATATCGTTTGTAACTTAATGTATATGGTCAAGATAAGCAAACAATTCGATTAGCTACATATTACACTATCCTATATGTTGTTACTAAAAACAAATTTATCGAGAAAAGATTGTCTATTTATATAGATCCAATTGCTAATAGTGAAGAGAATTTGCCTAATAGTCCATGTGTCCTTGCCATCATTGATGTAAACAGCAGACAGATCGTGCGCGTCCAACTTATACTTCGAGGCCATATCTGACGTCAGCAAATAGAGAAGTTTCTCTCTATCGATTCGGTTTCTGTCTCTTTCATTCTTTTTGCAACACGCTCTCATCGTCTAATAATCATTATGAATATATGCGCAGAATCAACATGATATGTCGATTAAAGTAAGAGTAAGACTAAGACATGCATAACTAAGATGCGATGCCATCTGAAACGCACACAGCTCGGTATGCAATAATGTTAGTGTTTGTCTGTCTGTGTGTCTGTGTGTGTGTGTGTGTGTGNGTATATTATTTTCTAAATTAGGACATCGAATCAAGAGAGAAGAAGAAGAGAAAACCGAATAAGAAGAGGTGATCGTTAAAGGATAACAGTAAACGACTTGTTGTCCATAATTGCTACACGCACACACAAATACTGCTGTGCCATTTGTTCTCTTCCCCATTTTGCAAACGGGCGGACGAGTCAAGCAGGGCTTATGATAACGTAAATATAACCAGTAGTCGTTACGAGACAAAGACGAGTTGCAGGGCTCTATAGAAAGAAAGAGCGAGGAGCACAAACAGAGAAAGAGCGATTTCTTCTTCTTCTTCTTCTTCTCCTTCTTTCCTTTCAACTTGTTGCTAGCCTTCCTTTTTGTATAGAGACAGTGAATGTGTTCGTAACCCACACGGAGATTCTTCTTTTTGAGATGCCACTATGTATATTAAAAAAAAAACGTGAGAAAAGAAACATATAACAATTAGATTTGCATTTATTTATTTATTTAGTATTCTAATCATTTTCATCTGGATATCTATTTGTTTTTCAAGATTTTTCTTATTGAAATAAAAGAGACAACCGAAACGAATTAGAAATTCTCTGTTTACATCATGGTACTTAAATTGCCTCCACTTGAATTTACTGAAGCACTTACAGATTCACCTGAATTTCGTGAGAAATTACGTCAACATGAGAATGAACTTGAAAACACGTCGAATTCAATAAAAACCTTAATAAAAAAACTCAATGAAGTTATGGTAGCTAGTAAAAGTATGTCAAATAATGAAACGAAATTTGACATTTAACACTGTTATTTACGTTTTAGCCTTATCAAAAGCATCGAGAAGTGTTGCAGAAACATTGAAAAGTTTCAAATTTTTTGTTGTTGGAAGTAAACAGACTGATGAAGAACGAGATATTGGTTTGTCGTTTTCATGTTCAACGAATTGAAATATTTACTCTTTTCTTTTTAGAATCATCTCTTTCCTATATGGGCGAAGTTATACATCGAATTGAAGAAGCCAGAGATACACTTGTAAGAAAATTTTGACCAAAACGAAAAAAAAACAATACTAAATTTGTGATTCAAATAGAGTGCATCATCAGAAACATATTTAAAGAAATTAGATGAATTTCGTAAGACAACAATCGGCAAAGCAAAGGTTTGTTTTCGAATAAAATCATCCGTTGATAAGATATTTTTTTTATTCTATTCGATTTTTAGAATAGAAAAAAAGAATTCGATAAGAGTACGCAACGTTATTGTGCATTGATCGAAGCGAATATGAAAATCCCAACAAAACGATCAGATTTATTTCAAGAAGTAAGAGAAATTGTTTTTTTATTAGGTTTGAATTGATAATTTGGCTTGTTTAGGCGGATGCAAATCTTCAAGTTCAAACGAAAAAATTTCGTGAAGAAACACTCGATTATGTTTTCTTATTACAACAAGTTCAAGAGAGAAAAAAATTCGATTTCGTCGAAACAGTATGACATTTAATTTCAAAATATCGAATCATTTGCAGTTCAACTATCTTTAGCTTTTGGGTTTAATGCTTAGTTCTTTATCGTTTTATCATGCTGGTAAAAAAAGTCTAAATTTAGATTAAAAAAAACTCAACGTGTACTTCTAGGTCAAGAAATCTATAAAGAATTCGATTATTTTATGAGATTTTTACATGAGCGTGTCTTGAAAGTAAAACAAATGAATTTATATTTTTGCGTTGGGTTATTTATAGTACTTTGTTTTCCTAGTGTCGAGAGAATTTCGATTGTTTTCAACGTGAAGGTGAAGATCTCAAATGGAAAATGTTAATGGTTCGATTTGTTTTCACATGTTGCTATTTTTTGATTGTGTTATTTTGGATTTTGTAGAGACCAGAAGATCATTTACTTAAAAATCAAGAATATAATCGTGAAGGTTATTTGTTTCTTATCGAACGAAGTACGAATGCATTTTTATGATTGAAATCAAACTACGTCATTTTTTTAAAGATAAAATCATTGGCACAACAGCTCTAACGAAATACTATTGTCAATATCGAAAAGATATAAGTCTCTTGCGAATGATAAATTTCACTCAAACAAGTACGAAACAGGTAAGCCAATGGAAATCAAATGTAAAGTACATGACATTCGTTGTGTTTTCGTTGAATATATCGATGAAATGTTAAAATTTGACTTATTCTTAATCACGATTGACTTGTCACGTTGTTGAGAACTAATAAAACTAATCGAAGACGACAAGCCGAAGAGAAAAAACTATATAAACACTTCAAGAAAAGACAAACTAATTAGCCAAACAAGAAATTAAGAGAAAATATTTTTGTTGTTTTTCTCTTTCAGTTAAGTCCGTATGATGTTTTCGTACGAAAATGTGTCGTTCATGTTGCCGATGAAAAACTTGACAAGCGGTTTATGTTCGACATTCATGCGATTGAAAAAGGTGCCCTATCGGATAAACCGATGATATTAACCTTTCAAGCGATGGCAGATGACGATTTAGAAGCATGGCTGTCAGTTATGGAAGGACAAGTGACTGTTCAAAGGCCTCAAGTTGCATCAAAAACTGAGATGCAAAGTAGAATTTTTCAAAAAACAAAAACAAAAACTAAATTCTAAATCTCGATCGTAGATGAATTGGACGAAGTGGGAATTGATTTTGTTAAAAAATGTATCCACATTGTTGAACGTCGAGGTTTACACGAGCAAGGTCTCTATCGTGTTGTTGGAATGCAATCAAAAGTCAACTCAGTTGTAGCTTCATACTTTGGTAAACAAATATCAATAGATTTTTTTTCGATTAAACGTTTTTCTATGACAAAATTTTAGATTCACATAAAACTCTCGGACAGAAATTATCGACACATATCGATGATGATATCGAATTAAAAACTGTTTGTTCAGCGCTGAAATTATATTTACGAACATTAAAAGAGCCGATCTTTACATTTAAATTGCACAATCGGTTTATCGAAGCAGCTAGTAAATGAAATCGAATCAAATTTTCATTGGATTTTAACGTTTTTTTTGTTTTTCTTTAGTGATTGACGATAAAGCTGAACGAATTCGAACGTTATTCACTCTACTTAAAGAATTACCTAAGATTAATATTGAACTTCTGCGTATTCTAATCACACATTTGAATAAGTAGGAAATTCTTATTTGTTTATTTGAAAAAAAATGAATGTTTTGTTCAGAGTATCGAAACATAACGAAAAAAATCTAATGACACCAGTTAATCTCGGTGTTTGTTTTGGTCCATCATTGCTTCGGCCTGAAATCGAAACTGTTTCATCGATTTATGATATTAAATTTCGAAACGCTATCGTCGAATTTATGATTATACATAACGAGAAAATGTTTCAATCGAAACTTGACCAACACGAAATCGATGAAATGGTCGGAACGAACGATAACGAAGACAATCCAGTAGCGAATCTAAATAATTCTCTAGCTGTAAGAATTCTCAAGGAGAAAAAAGCTTCAATGAATTTCTTTGATTTCAGTCGATGAAAAGACGAGCACCACAAACAACAAGCGAAATCAACGATTTGTCGGCAGATATTCGTCGACGAGCTATAATTAGTCACGATTCAAAACCCAAAAATCCTTTTACATCAGACGATCCAACACGAAAAGATTGTACGTCAACACTCTTAACTTGAGAAGTTTTTTTCTCATCGATTGTTGTTGTTTTTTCAGCTAGTTCAAGTAGTAGTCTCGAATCGTTGAGTAATGCGTCAACAAGTGGCGTGCAATCTATTATCAATTCGAACTTTCGATCAACACCCTCGAATTCGAAACCATTATCATCGGACACTTCCAATCGTTTGTCATTAACAAGCAGTCTCTCGTCGAAATGCGATCAAATAAGCAGTTCATCATCATCGTTACGAACAACTCCGACTCCGCAACTAAGCAAAATGTACGTTCATCTCGGTTGAATTTCGAAGAGATCATAGTTTGATTTCATTTTCTAGACAATCTCGAGGAGTTACATTGTATCCATGTGTAGCTGATAATGATTCCGAGTTATCATTCAATGCAAATGAAATTGTTACGCAAGGTAAATAAAACAAAAGAAAGAATGTCAAATCTTTTCTATTTAATTTATCTAGTCCGACCATCGAAAGAACCAGGATGGGTAAGTTGATTTTCTTCGATCGAATCAAAAATAAATCTTTTGTTTTGTCTCGTTTTAAAGGTCATGGGCACAATCAACGGTAAAACTGGTCTAATTCCTGAGAATTACATTAATTTCACTAGTGGTGTATGATCAACCAGATATACGTAGAATTTGTTTTGTTTCTTTTTCTTCTTTTTTTTTGTGATATCAAGTATATCAAATCAAACACATCTTCATTTGTCGATCTTATTTTGTCACTAAAACTCTAGTCGATTTTATTCACCGGCTAAAATCTATTTTCTCGTCCTCGGTTTGATTCAACAATGTCAAACTGTTTATTTTTTTTTCTTTCTTAACGAAAATTCATTGAAATTTATTTTAAAAACTGTATATTCTGGTTCTATTAATCAAATGTTTTCTTTTTTTGATGTGTGTGTGTGTGTGCGTGCATTCTCTTCTTCTTCTTAAAAGGTGCTTATTAGAAAACATAAAAACAAAGACATTTATTTTTTTGTCCTTAAGAAAAAACAAAAGAAAGAATCAATCAATGAGTATCTTATTTGTTTGCTTGTGTTTCTATTTACTATTATTACTCGTATTCTTTCTTGCTCTTTTTTNGNTATTATTGCTCGCAATTATCTGTACATTTTTCTGTGTGTGTGTTTACTGGTTAGCTGCACGTGTTTCCTTTTCTGTTTATAAAAAAAAACTAAGAAGAATGATATTAATTAATTAAAATGTACAAATGATTGATAGATCATAGAAAGTTCTGTTCGAACCGGATGATTTGTATAATTTGTTCGAGTTTGATTTAGTCTAATGTGTCATTTGATAAATATTTATAAATTAATGATTCACAGATCATTGAAATCTGCGCGTAATGACATTTTCCTCGTCTAATGTAAATAAACAGTCAAAAGTTTAAAATCAAGAAAAAAAAACGAGAATATCTAATTGGTTGATAATTAGACTTCGAATAATCTCAATCACTGATATCGATCTATGTGTATGATTTCAATTGAATGTCATTGCTTTTCAAAGAAAAGATTTTTATCACCATCTATCAACATAACTTTTGTGTTTTTTTTCTCGTTTCATTAGTAATAAAACATGAAAGACGATAGAACAAAAAAAGAAAGAAAGAAAGATGAGACGAATATGCGTTTGTTTCTTAATACCCATTGACTACATAAGAATGCAGACGAAGATGTTCAGCAGTAGGTCGATATTTCGGTCGTAAACGTAAACACCGTTTCATTGCATCGTAAACACCTGAAGAAACATTGCGATCTATGGGAAGGTCATATTGAAGGTTTTTTAAATAGAAAATTTTATCATAGTTATTCTTCAACGCAAATAAAGGACGATAGCCTGTTGTCATTTCATGCAAAAGAATGCCTAATGACCATATATCACTCTTGTAACCGTATCGAGGTAGAGCATTAAGAGGTGATTTATGCATTTCGGGTGAACTATAATCAGGTGTTCCGGCCCATACTCGTCGTTTTGCTGCGACCATACGTGGCAATGTAAATGAAATACCTAGGAGAAAACAAATGATTTAATAAAGACAAAAAAGAAACTTGATTTTCTACCTAAGTCAATGATTCGTATTTGACCATCTGGTAGAACAATTAAATTTTCAGGTTTCAAATCCGAATGTACAATACGNGCTCGATGTAAATATTTAACACCGTCGACTAATTGTCGCCAAAAGTGATGTACGGTTTGCGGTGGCAATGGAGAAACAGTTCGATCGGGATATTTGGGAAGATAGGATCGAAGAGGTGTGCCTTGTTCCATGGCAATAACACCGGAATTTCGAATGTCATAATCGAATATTCGAACAATATACGGATTGATCGATTGCAAACGTAAAAGATACTGCAGTTCTTTTTGAAAGCTTTGCCGTCGAGATATTGTTGACGCACGTACAGTTGCATTTTGATGTTCTAAGTCAATGACTTTCAATGCCAATGTTTGTTTTGTACTTGCATCGGTGGCCGAATAAACTTTCGAATGAAGACCAAAGCCGAGCATGCCATCGATCTTATATAATCCGTGTCTTAAATGTAAACGACGGCCAGGTAACATCACATCACCCATAATTAGTATTTCTTTCTTTCTTTCTTTCTTCTTGGTGTCAAAATTATTTCAACAATCAGTTTGTCATTTAAATACAAATATACAGTCGAAAAGAAGAGCGGCTTCGTTTTTTCATGTATACAAACCGTGATGAAATAAACGAAGAAGAGAGAAAAAGAGAAAACGAAAGGTGACATGCAATATACGATTCGTTCGTGCATATACCTATTTGTGAAAGAAGAAGAAGACGAAAAAAAAACGCCGAGGAGAGACATTCAGTGATAGTGTAACACTGAACAAAAGAAGTGTAAGAGTAGTACAATCACGAATTGATGTGCTATTCTTGCTTCACATATGTTGCGTCATGCATATCGATAGATACGTATATTGTCCATTTAATTATCGATCTCTAGTGAGTCAGTTAGTTACTGTGATAAAGATAGATCATTTAAAATGATGATAATTTAAATTAAAGAAAAGGACAACACACAGACACATCGGTGAAAAATAAATAAAAAAGAGTCATTTCTTTTCTTTTTCGTTGTTGTTGTTGAATGTTTTGATTTCAATTAACGTAATCGTGTTAAATAGGGATGATTTAATAGTTGTGCAACAGTCGGTCGTAAACGAGGATCAGTTTGTAAACATTGTCTGAGAATGTCTCGTAAGTCTCTATCAGGATGTGATGGTATTTGTATATTTCGTCTCAATCGTCCTAAGAACAAGACCTTAGCAGTATTGCCACGTAAACTTTGTAGTGGACGAAATCCAAAAGCCATTTCGAATAGAATTATACCCAATGCCCATACATCAGCTTTGTATCCATAGACAGATCGAGCACTTGAACCAATACGTGAATTAATCATTTCAGGAGAAACATAATCTATTTTGAAGAAATGTAAGACAATTTTCTATATGAGTTTTTTTTACCTGGTGTGCCAGCTGCTGTTAGTATCTGTCTCGTAACATTTGGTGGTAATTGAAAGCTAATTCCCATATCGATAAGTCTCAATGCTGATCCGTCAGGTCCAACTTGAATAAAATTTTCTGGTTTACAATCACCATGTACAATACCAATTTGATGCATATAATAAATAGATTCGACCATTTGTAACCAAAATCTTTTCATGGACGATGGTGGCATTGTTGTCCCATTGAGAAGATTTTGAACGAGAGTATCACGTATTGTATCGCCACGTTCCATGACAATAATGCCATGATGCTTATTATGATCATAGTTCAAGATTCGAATGACATATGGATTCAATGGTTGTAAATATAAAAGCATTTGAAGTTCTTTCCAAAAGGTTTGCCGACGAGAAATTGTTTCAGCTTTTGAACCAGTGACACCATGAGCAAAACTTATCATTTTAATCGCGACATTTTGTCCATCTATCAAATTTTGAGCACTATAAACGATACTATGAAGGCCACGGCCAATTTCTTCTTGAATCTGATATCGAGTTCCACGAACATTGATTTGACGACCGGCCATTTAGCGATGTCTATTTGTAAAAAAAAAACGAAACAATCAATTTCGCCTATCAATATATGTATACACAGTAATCAAAGAAAAAAAAACATGTCTATTAAAAACAGACTTTTATACGTAATCAACGAATACATCACATGAAGAGAAAAAGACTATTAAAAATTTTCAAGGTACAAGGCTGTTGCCTCATAAAAAATTACTAGAGAAGGTTGATTCACAGACAGAAAATATATACACTTTCACTAAATGAATTGGCGTCGTCATTTTACTTGGCAGCCAACCGAAACATTCATTCAATGAATCAATTTGCAAGGTTATCGAAAAACTGTTTTTCGTCGCGTGCTTTTTTCTGTTCTAATTAATTTATTCGATAGCATTTGCGATAATTGTTTATATGTATGTAGAAAAACTATTTTCTAGATCGAAATGATAAAGCATACAGTATAGATTACCATTATCATTTGCATTTCAACAAAAAATTCAATGAATAACGAATTTGTTTTCGTTCGAAATTCAATATGATTTGATACATGAAATGATTTCAATAATCTTTTCTTAATTCATCCTTTAGATTTCCTATTGTATTATTCTTTAAGAATAAAATAGAACATTAATGAAACAATCGAATGAACGGGCGGATAGAATGATTAGATTAAAGCTTGTTACAACAGAAAAAAAACATAATATCTTTTTGCTGGCTGCTGTTGCTGTTGTTTAATACCTTCCGTTCACATAAGGTATTGATTTCGTTGAATATAAATATTCATTCCATTACACAGACATAAACAATAAGCTCTTTTTAATTTGTATGTGTGTATATATATACATTTTGACAATAGAGTTCAACTCATCATATCGCCACGTTTTGGTTTATCGTTAACTAAAGAAAAACGAGCGAAAACTAAGACAGAAACACAAGAATTTCATGTTTACCTGTCCATAGATCACAAAATTCGCCGTAGATATCTTTCGGACAAATACATTTGCCCGTATTTGGATGACAAACACCGACACCACAAGGTTTACAGATATTTTCGCATGCACTACCCCATCGATCGGGTGGACATGAAAAAGTAAAATCGTCTGTTGATAAAGTACTTGAACTAGTTGATATTGCCGCCACCATCATCGTCGTTGTTGTTGTTGTTCTTGCTGTCGTTGTTTCTGTTAAAATATCTATTGACGAACGTCGTAATAGAAATGTCAATGGTGTAGGTACAGTCGTTCGATATGGTACTAATGTTGTTGCTGTCGTTGTTGTATTGGACATATTCAAGATACTATAGTGATTGTTGACTGTTGTGTTAATGATAACAGGACGAATAAGTTTATTCAGAAGAAATATTCCGAGTCCAATGAGTAAAAGAAGTAGAAGTGATATGATACAAGCACATATTGCTAGATTCTTATTTTCCAAATAGAAAAGAATAGGTGAAGTACTACGAGATATAGTTGAATCATTTTCATTATCGTCGTCGTCATCTCCACGAGCACGATCATAGAGATTTTCAACTGAATTTGGAAGATCGATTAAACTTCTTTTAACAGCGTCAATTGATTTTGAGGGATACTACAACAAAAGTTTATTTTCTTTCTCTTTCTCTCTTATCACCAAAATCTGATTATCAACTTACATTTTCAAAATATTGAATTGGATTATCATAAGTATTTGTATATGTATTATCATAATGATCACTACTATTAATATACGATGATGATGTCGCTGAGCCAACATCACCAGCGACGGTTATATCATAGAGAAGATTTTCACATGTATTGATTTGTGGTAATGTTTTTAAATAAGATTGAAATGGTCGATTGCTGTTTGATGAATGTGATGATATTGTTCGAGTTGTTGTTGTTGTACGAGCATAAGTTCGATTACTGTATAATGGTTGATGAGGATGACTATTAAACGACGTTGTTGCATGTGTTGTCATTTGAATTTAGTTGAATGAATGCTTTGTAATATGGTTGAAAAAAGAAGAAGAGAGAAATGGACAGAAAGCGAAGATGGCGAGTTAAAATCGCGAAATCAAATTGAAACGATTATGTAATTTGACGTGTTTTATATTTTATATGAACAACGGCAGCAGGTGACGAATAATAATACCTTGAATGTACACATGGTAAGTGTAGAAATGGTGAAACAAAAAAGAACGATTCAAGTGGAGACTATTTAGCCAGCAGTGAAAATTTACAGCTTTGGATCATCATCATCTTATTATTCTAAAATATGGTTATGTAGTTTAAATCGCCTGGATTTTGTATGTGTTAGTATAACAAAAAAAA
>JGI26531J51214_10001520_pt1 | contig 16261 bp, 18 predicted proteins | sample ThiBiot_500_biof_2_FD_51214 | JGI IMG/M metagenome (IMG submission 51214)
GCTGATTTAGGGCCCTGATTTCGGAGGACTTCCACCTGGTGCTGGTTTATTTCCACCTCCGCAATTGCTCATGGCTATGATGAACGATCTGGCACGTGGAGGTCTTGGAGGAGAGATTCCTTCGCCTCCCAATGGACCAGGTGGACCGGGAGGTAAAATTTGTTTACATTCATTTTCAAAGCAATCTATAAATCATCGTTATTTTAAGGTTTTATGATGTTTGTTGATGAAAATCAATTACTTAATGGTGGTGCCGGCCCACGACCATTTTAGAAAAATATCTTTCATTTTTATCTCATCGAATTTTTTTTTCTTTTGAAATTTAATAAAAAAAATATCATATTTCTATCTCAACCTTAACCAGTTCGCACACACATATTGATAAAATCTTGTGAATATTATTACGTAAGAATGTATATGTTCTATTTTTTTTCTTTGCAATACGATATGGATTACAGCCCATCAACCTTCGTCACATTCAAGTGCGAGTTAGTTATCTTGATCATGAATAATGATTTCCGTGGATGTTTTGTTAATGTAATGACATAAATTTTAATTTTCGATTCATTTTTCCGATCAGATCATGGTAAGAAAACGAATGAAATCTATGTTATGAGAGACTGTCTTTCTTTTAACCTTTTCTCTCACACATTCTCTTACTTATATACCTTCGTATTTGTTTATAGAGAGGAAGAAGAGAACAAGCAAGACTATGCTTTGTGTGACAAACGATTTGGAAATTTCTTAGTTTTTATTTGGAAATTGACAAGTTTGACTCATTTATTGTATGTATATAAGTATGATGAAACGAAATTTAACATTATTTCATAATTTAATATGTCCAGAGAAAGTCTTTCGATTCTAATTAACTGCGGTTGTTCCCAAAAAACAGCCGACGAATTTCATAGTGAAACAACCTACGAACAAATTCAGGAATATGTTGAACAATCATTCAGAGAGCTTCTTCCGAAATCCTATCGAATCAAGTACTATGATTCAACGTGTCTATTATTTGTCGATCTACAAGAACAAATACAAAATGGGAATCATCCATTTCAAAATCAATCGACAAATGTCAACAATTGTCCTCAATTGTTTGTTGTAACCGATCAAGAACTGTCGATTGGTAGTGACGATACTGAATTGGAGTATTCGAGTACTACCGATGATCTTTCGAATGATCAATTAGCAAACTCGTCGGCTGAAGATCTATCAACTCGATTAAGTTTTCTGTTGGATGTTAAATCTCACCAACGAGATATTTATAAATCCGATGAATTTAGTATTCGATCGAATGAGGCAAACGGTCGAATAGCACGTGTACAAGGAAGAAAAACGCCTGCACAAAAAATGCTACAAGTCCTACCGAAGTTAAATGTAAAATGGAAATTTTTTTAGCCAAATTGTTATTTTCGTTTTCCTAGATTCCACAAACATATTTGACGTCAAATCTAACACTTCTAGTCGCAATTGTTTTCGAAAAAATCGAAAATGGAACGAGATTTTGGTATAAATATCCTCACAAAGGATTTCTACCCGAAGGATACACAAAAGACACACCAACAGTCAATCCAATTACTTTAAATTTAGACAAAAATATCACAGCGGACGATACAACTTACGCGTAAGATAAATTCTACAAATACAAATGAAAAACTCATTTCGTATAATTTAGTTTAAATCTACACATGATCACTAAATGGGATAAATCAGGTCGTTCACCCGAACTCTTCTATCAATGTGATGAGAAAAAAGCTCAATTACTACATACATCAGTACATGATCCAAATCTACCAAGATTATTCTGTGTTTTGAAAAGAAATGAACAAATTGATTGGACGACATTCTGTATATCGGACTATATTCGATCAAGTAAAACATTATATTTTATTTTCTATGTCATTAAATTTATATTTGTTTAGCAAAATCTTCAAAGAAGAGAACTGTAGGTTAGATTTATTGAAAACTAATTATTATCTTTTGATATTATTTTTTATTTTATTTTCGAAGAATCTGATTCAAACGATGTAAAACGATTGAAAACGACGTCTGATAATTGTTAGTAAGTTTTTGTTTTTATCTAAATAAACTAGGCACTTAAAATCATTTGTGTTATTTTTTTGTCATGGCTATTTTACAAATCATTTTTTTCTCTCGATTTTTCTTCTTAACAAAATCGATATCTTGTGTTCAAAGACATACATACACTTTACCTTTTCAATACAACAAATATTGAAAATGTTAAAATATCAAACAATGATTATGATACATGCTTTGCAGGTATATCATTTGAGTTTAATACAAATCGTATTCTTGTCTCATATGGATTGATTGGTGTCAATCGATTACAAGCAATGAGAGCATTTATGTGATACAGACACTTGTGAAAATAAATTCATTCATGGTATGTTGTCAGAGGGGTTAAAGCACGTTTCTTTCGTCCAATTCTTAGCAGATGCATTTCTCATCAGTGACATCTTTATATATGGGCCCAGAATAAACAAAATAAAAATACTTTTATATAAAAAGATATAATATGTAACAAAAATTATTTTTATAATATTGTTATCGCGAGCAGTGCTAATTTTCGTTATGCTGCTATAATAAATCTTCATAGAAAATTGTAGATGGCTGCATAAGTAGAACATTTTTTATCAAAAACTCAAGTTTGGCGGCATTACCCGCTTTAGAAATTATCACATTCGATTTCAAATTTAAATTGCAATTTTTTGACACTACAATTATTTGAAAAAGTTTATTGTGAGAAAATCATAGGCAAAGTGCATTACTGCAATCATAATCCGTTCGAAATAGGGTGACTCACATGAGATTCCATCATATACTAAATTCTTTCGTATCTAGGAAGTTTTCTAGACTGCTGTTACGTAAATACTACGTGATATGTGCTGTTTATCATTATAAATTGAAAAACTATGGGATCATCTCAAGAATCGACAACAACTTATATAAACTGTGGCGAATATAAATTTATGTCAGAGAAACTTAATGATCGATCGACAATCGATGAAATTCATGGGGAAATACGTCAATTATGTGGACATCATTTAACTCATCCATATTATTTGATGTTTTATCATTCACAAAAACGAAAACTTATTAAACTCAATCAAAATTATTTAACAGATGAGTTTAATCTTTTTCGAATGCCTTCAGGTCAAGATGCAGTTGGGCCTCATTTTATCGAATTATACGTTATTAATATATCAGATGACTTTGAAACACAAATTTCTTCAGTTGATGTTAAAGAATCTGTTAGTGAACAAGGTTAGAAATATTTATTCGAAATTATTGATTTTAAAATTAATTTTCTATTTTATTTAAGATGTACCGGTTGACAAGTCAGGAACAACTGGAGAACTATCGAAGGCATTACTTCCTAATGAACATATGGATAATAATTATTCAACTGATGATGAAGAATCAATATCTGAAAAGACAGAAAATAGACATCCAACAATAAACTTTCCACTAAGTGATCAAGATCAAACATCTCGTGTGTATTTTTCACTGGATGTTAAACCTGAACAAAAACCTATTTATAAATCCGATCAATTTAATCAAAAAGATCGAACAAAAACGAATGGATATGTTACATGTATTCAAGGAATTAAATCTGATCAGCAGAAAAGGTCATCTATTAGGCCAAGAGTTCATATTCCGGATATTTATCGGGGAAAAAATAATATCAAACTCGTTGTCTATGTTGTGTTTGAAGAATTAGATCAAGGCAAACGATTTCTATATAAACATAATGACAAAGGTTTTCTACCTGAAAATTTTAATCAACAAACAAAACCTTTAAATCCAATTGAATTCGATATCAATACCCAAACTTTATGGCCAAATGGAGATATGGAGTAAACGAAGAAAATTCGAAAATAATTATGTATAAATTGTTTTGATATTTAGATTGGATCTTCAAATGACAACGCTCTGGGACAAAGTAAATCGACCGAAGTTTATCTGTAGTCTTGATGAAGAGTTCGTAATGCAATTGCATAAAGCCAATCATGATCCTTCATCACCACGCCTTTTATGTATTATTAAACAGGAACAAAAAAATATTTTGAAGACAATTGGCTTGTCAGATTTTATTCGAAAAAGTTAGAATTACAAAAGAAAAAAAAACAAAAGAAAATTTCTCTTTTTTTATTTAGAAAATTCATCAAAACGTACATCAGCATCGAGTCCAACATCTATAGGTAAGAAGCTTTATATTATCAATGAAAAAGAAAGTTCTTATTTTAGAACAAACTGGATGCAAACGAGTCAAAATCAACTGACTTTGGAGTATTAATATAATCAACTCTTTAAATATTTTTATAATCATACTTTTTTTTGTATATTCAAGCAAACTATTTAATTCCGAAAATAGGCGAATAAAAAATAAATAAACTAGTTTTGTTATTTCAATTTTGAAATTCAGACGTAGATATTACCTTCGATAAGTTGTTCGATTGAATATGTTGCACCACCGATTACGAGTAGTACGATATCAAGTACGCAATGAAATATGACTACAATAATCGAGATTCGACTTCGATCAGACAATGGACTAACCATTACGCTGGCAACAGCTGGTATTTTTTCTCCATATAGTATTCGGTATAACATTACAACACTTTCTTCAGATTTGCGTGTGATTCACTTACCGGCTGATGTTATGCTACTATATAAATCAAAGATTTTCTAAATACAAGCACGTTAGAACCATTCAATTCAATTTCTAATTTATGTTTCTGCACTGAAAAAGTGTTCGGTTCGAACCTTATTAAGTTCGTTGACGTGTGTTGACATTTAAATTGTTCTGCTACGCAAAACAATGACTACTGTTGGTAAAATTTCAACAACTGAACCAATTAACATGACTTTTAATTGGATCACTTATAGCCATAATATCGTTTTTTTTCCGTGCGTCTATTGGTGTATCATATGTTGTTGTTTTATTTTCCTAGATTCCACAAACATATTTGAAGTCAAATGTAACACTTCTAGTCGCAATTGTTTTCGAAAAAATCGAAAATGGAACGAGATTTTGGTATAAATATCCTCACAAAGGATTTCTACCCGAAGGATATACAAAAGATACACTATCTTGAGAGTGAGATGAAATAGGGAAAAGAATATCAAACTCGAAAACGTATACACCATTTTGATATTTGGACTAGAAAGAAAATCATGATTCTTCATTAACATCACGTCTTTTATATGCCATTAAACAAGAACAAAAGTATTATTCGACGATGATTTATCTGCATTGTAGAAAAATAAAAGGAATCATTTCTTTTGTTTTTGATCATTTAGAATATTCATCAAACACGCAAATCAACACGAAGCACATTTCCAGCTAAGGACTTTTCATGACCGATGAAAGAAAAAGTTTTTCGAGTACAAACGACCAAGAATCAAAAGGATTTCAATTTTTCGTGCGTCTTTGCTCTACACTTTTATGGAATCTTTGTTTTGTTATTGTTGAAATAAATTATTCGAAATTGAAACCTGTCAGGTACACAAAGACATATATATATAATAATCATGAAATGTACGAACAAAAAAAATCGATCACTTCGTTATTTTAATTAAAACATGTGGACTTTGATTTATTTTTTTGTTGCATTGAAACTAATTTTCGGTGCACATTTCGATGGAGGTATCATTCGATGGGCTCCAGTTGAGAAAAATGCGAATACAACGCCGATTTCAATTCGAATTACACAAATGTATACATGGACGTCATCATTTGTATCTTGTTCGATTGGATCGTTGATTAATATTCCACATTATGGAGGTAATTTTAGTCTATGGTGTATACAGAATTGTAGTAATACATCAAATGGATATGTTGCACCGCCAATTGCAAGTTATTGTACAGGATCAAATCAAAATCTTGATCTCAAATTTACATATCGATCGGATATTGTGAATCTAACAGTAAATGATTATTTTTTGATTTCTCAGTGAGTTTTATTTAACAGATAGATAATCGAGTAAATTTGTTTTGTGCTTATGTAGTTCAATTCCTTCGACTGCAAATGCCGGTTTTTACCGACCATTGACAACTTCGAGCGGTACTACAGATGCAAAATGGAATATGACTACAACGATCGATATTCGACCACGATCCGATAACGGATTGATAAATACACCGCCAACGGCGAGTGTTTTTTCTCCATATGGTATTCCATATAATATCGCCACGCAAATTATCATTCCAACGATGGATATCGATGGTGATGATGTTCGATGTCGATGGAGTACTTCACAATTAGAGTGTGGTGATGTGTGTTATCCGAAAGTAATACCGTCTCCGACAAGTATTTCTTCAAATTGTATACTTACGATTACGGGTACTTCACCTACAGCTTGGTACTGTGCTGCTATACAAGTCGAAGATTTTCTTAATACAACCACATCACAGCCGCTTAGCTCAATATCAGTTCAATTTCTAATTTATGTTTATGTACCAAGAAACTGTTCATCTCCAACGCTATCGAGTTCATTGATATGCGAAGATGTTCAAGTTGGTGTTCCTTATCAATTTACATACATAGCAATCAATTCATGTGGTGCATCATCGAATATTTCTGATATTGCTATTCAATCATTTACAGGAATCGTTCAAAATCCACTCATTGATGTGAATTCTAATAAGACAACATATACAATGCTTGTCACCTATACACCCGTTAGTTCTCAAATCGGTGTTCAAGTTTTATGCGCCAGAGCTATAGACGAGTTAGTCAATCAATAAAAAAAATCACCATGATTTATTACTTTTTTTTTTCTTTCTTTCAGTGCAAACATTCCCTCAAATCAATATTGTATCACATTCATTGTTGGAGATACACTAGAGTCAAATTGTCCTACTACAACATCGACCACCACTACAACAACAATCACCACCGAAACAACCACCACTACTGAAACAACTACTACTACTCAAACAACCACTATTACTCAAACAACAGCAACTACAGTTACCACTGAAACCGTTACAACGATGACTACTACTACTTGGAAAAGTTTAACGACTAAACCAATCAATTGGCCCGTAATTGGATCAGTCGTAGGTTTGCTGTCACTTTTATCACTATTATGTTGCTGTTGCGTTTGTTATTATCACATTCGGTGAGTTTTTTTTCATGCATTTATCAGTATATATGTATCATCTGTTATTGTTTTTTTCTCTGTACGAAACATAGGGGTCCTGGTGCTCGTCATCGTCGTCGTCGTCGTCAACAAAAGCATAAAAACGAATCTTCCATCGAAATGTTTTCTACTACAGAAAGAAATTTTCCATTAAACCAATACTTTCACTCGGCACGTAACAATTCAAACAGAGAACTCACTTCATCTTCATCAGGATTATCAAATCGACCTTTTTTACCTCATCAAATGATAAACAAAAGCGCGCAAATTATTCAAAAACCAAATCCAATTCGTGTTACTCGTATATTAACTGAAAAAAGACATAAATCAATAGATTCTAATATGTTCATAACTCGAATAAAATTTTGATCGTAGTAATTTGTTTCCCTTCCTATTGAGAATTCGTTGTTGTTGTTGAATTTGGATTAATCGATTTAATATGATCATCATGAATATCAAAACGCCATTCAGTTACAGGACAACCAACACCATCGAACGGTTGTTCGAGTGAATAATTTGCACCATAATCATTAGCTATTTCGATTTTCGAAACAACTTTTCGACATGTAAATGTTGCTTCCGGTGTTGGTCGATATTCTTTTTCGGGTATACAAGCACGACCACCGGAATCTAATGTAACAGATATTGTTTCAGTCGGATTATTTGTTCCACTTGTATAATGAATTGTACACTTCAATGATTTACTCGTTTTGTTCGATATAACACCCGCATATACATGTTTTGGTGCAGCACACATAGCTTTCGATGCCGGCATGTTTTCTTCAAGGATGTTTAATGCACTCGTAAAACGTATGCGTATATATATATGTATATCCACCCACTGTAGACAACGATGAATAAGACGAGCAGAAAGGAAAGAAAAGCAATACCACGATTCGTAAGCTACTCGTCGGGTTATTATTAATAGATGATATTTATTTTTTTGCTTTTCTGTTATGCATACGACGAAAGAAGTCTTCTTACTAATGATAGTTGTTCGTACAAAAATAGACGTTAGTGTTTATATTTGCAAAGGAAATCTTTATTATTATTCTTTTGCTTATTAATAAACAACGAAGAAAAAACAAGAATAAAATACTCTGAAAAAAAATTGGTCATTAATGAACTGTTTTCTGTGTCTGTTCTTCCGAAGGAATGTGATTAAATTACATTAGTAAACAGGATTTACTGTGTACGAATTTGATAATCACCATTTTGAGTTATATATCGAACCCATGGTAATGCTTGATAACCACTTTTTTCGATAATTTTCAAATATCGAACCTAAATATCAAATTTATTGTTTTTGAGAAATAGGAAAAAACAAATTCTACTTGAATTCCTGATGTTGTAAAATAAGGTATTTCGAATTTGACTTCAATTGGTGGCTTAGCTTCTTGTTCTTCACTTTCAACACTTGGTAATTTAAATTGAGCTCTCATAAGAAATTCTTTGCCACCCTAAACACAAATTAAAATATTTTTTTAAAAAAAGACAAAAAAATTCTGTTTTTTATTTGTTCATACTGGAAATGCTTTGATATGCCAAACCATGGCGTTCTTCTCAGGAACATATTTGACTGCGCCTGATGTCGCTTTGAACTTGCCTGAATCGGCATCGGACGGAACTGGAATGATAATTTCAACATTATTTGCTGTTGACCGACGTTTAAATTGTGATTTAGCCTTGATCATATATTCAACACGGGAATGTGTATATTTTTCAATAGTTGATTCGATCCAAATCAACGGTTTTACCTGAAATTATCGAGTTGTTTTCAATAGTTACACGAGAGAGAAAAAAAACAAGAAACTCTGTACTTGAGTATTCAATCGATAGGACATAAGTTCGAATTCACCATCGGGCGGAACGAAGGATATCGTTCGATCGTTTTCGAAACGCGATAAACGAACACATTGATGAAATTTCACATCTTCTAATTCGACGCCCTTGTTTTTCGCACCTGGAAAATCAATTGATTTTTCAAACTTTTACTCTCTTTCAAAAATAATCCTACGTCCGCTAGTTTCAAATAGAACTTTATCGTTCAATCCAAGTCGTAATTCCGGCATGCCGCTAAGCATCACTCGCATTTTAATGACGCCGTTGATTTCCGATCGAAGAACATTTCCATTCGAATTAACCAACAGACTAACTGACTCGATGACATCGAGAAAAACTTCATTCTTTCGGTATTTAATTCCATCGGACCGCCAGCTCACTTGCTGAGTCAATGCTGGCGGTGGACGGACTTCTTCGAGTTTATGACTTTCTTGTGTGATATATTCTTGAAGAATTTTCGAATCAGTCGATTGAGGAAAACCGAAATCCATCAATTCATCCAACAATTCATAGACAATAACGAAATTATCTCGAATCGATTCTTCTTCGAGTTCTTTGAAATATTCGCAAAAAACACGAACACATTTGTAAAGAAACGCTAATACCATTGACACATTGGCATTTATTTTTGTCGTACAAACAACTAAATAAAAACAAAAGTTGTTTCAAAGAGAAAAACAAAACAAAACAAAACAAAACTCGTACGGTAGACATTGTTATATTTAATATAAACAAATGCAACATCACCATGTTGAAATATCGGCGACAATTGAGACTCATCTTCTTTTTCTAATAATAACTGCATGAATCTTTCGATGACATTCATTTCAATATCACCACGATAATTTCGTGAGATTAAGACTTTGCCCTTGGTATCCAAGATATAAATCGCCGATGCTGACATAGTTAATTCTTGGTATAGTAACAAAAAAAAAGAGAATCACAACACACGTCGCACGGTCAATTAAAGTGTTATGTCAACCATTTTACTCTTAGTCATTACTCAACTGTTCTCCATCCTATCATACAAACCAACTCAATAGATGGCAGACATGATCATTTCATTTATTTTAATCTATTTTATTTTCTGTTATGAATAATTAACATACAAAAAACAAACGAGAAACATGTCCGTGAAATAGATAGATATCTGGCATTGTCGAAAAACGGCAGGCTATTTTTTTGTTCCATTGATACCATTCGCAGGCGCAGCTGCAATTAGTTTTCGTTGTTGAGCGAGAAGATCTTCTAAATGATCAGCTCGTTTAACAGCTGCTTCGAATTGAGTACGAAGAGTTTGAACTTGTTCATCTTTTTTACTAATTGCTTGCTTGATTCTTTGAAATAAAAGAAAAAGAGAGAAGTATTTGTTTTTTTTTGTGATGAATTTGAATTTACTTTTCATGAACAGTTTCTAATTCTCTCTCTTTGTCTCGTTGTACAACATCGATTTCTTCTTTTTTCTTTTCCAGTTCCAATTGTTGTCGAGCACGTAGTTCAGCCATATCATTCTTAATTCGACGATTTTCTTCTTCAGTCAAAACCAATCGATCTGCAAATTCTTGTCGAATTATTTCCGACAGACGTTCTCGTTCTTTTTGCAATGTTTCTGTTATCTAAAAGAAACTTCTCAAGACGAAAATATCTCTGATTGTCGACAAACCTTTTTAATATCATTGATTTCTGTGTCTTTTTGTTTGAGTACAACTTGTAAACGTTCGTTTTCGCCTTCGACTTCTGTCAATTGTCCTTTCATTTGATTGTATCGTTCTTTGGTTTGCTTTTCTGAATGTTCGAGTTCACGAAATTCGGCTTCGTATTTATCTCGAATACGTTTAACACGATTCTCAGCCGTTCGTTCGGCTTCTTCTTTTGTCATTGTCGTATCGCATTCGAATTGCGAAATAATCTTTTCAATTTCTCGGTCACGTTCTTTACGCACTTGTTCGCGTAGTTCACGTTCTTTACTTGCAAGATAAGTTTCTTGTTTTTTCAATGAATTTTCTTCCCAATTTTGTTTTTCGAGATTCAATTTCTCTTTTAAATCATTGATTTCGTTTGTATGTCGACGTTCTTGTTCTAACCGAATGGCTTCGTATTCGCGTTTCGCTGTTTCAATGGCCGTTCGATGATTGTCTTCGATATCCCGTCGAAGTTTATCGAGCTCGGCTCGTTGTTTGCTAATCAATTCGGCTTGTCGATTTTTTTCCTCTTCAATTTCCGTATAAAGTCGACGTCGTTGTTCAACAAACGATTTCTCTTCGTCACGAACTGATTTCTCGTATTTCTCTCGAGCTAAATCTCGTTCACGTGTTATTGCCGATTCCTTTTCTCGTTCCAATTGATCTCGTAGATCTTCAGTCAAACGAACGTACCGTTGAGCAGCACGTTCATCAGCTGCCAATAATTCGGCTTCGTGAACTGTTTTCATTTTGGCTAATTCAGTTTTATGTTTGCTTATTAGTTTTTGAATTTCCGGTTCTAAGCCTCGGACAGTGAGTTCTTTGATTTTCTTCGTTTTTTCGTCGATCCAACGTTCACGTCGAAGTTTTTCCGCTGCTTCATGGACGTCTTTCAATTTTTGCAGTTCAATTCGATGTGAATCTTCGAGAGTTTTGATTCGATCGCTGGATTTCTTGTCGATTGTTTTCAATTCATTGACAAGACGTTCGCAACGTTCGGACAATTTTTTCTTATCGTCGATTAACTAGAAAATCGATGTACAAATGAAAATAGTTACAAAACGAAACAAACTTGATCAATAAAAGTTAAATGTCGTTGAATCGTCGCTTCGTAATCGTCTTTTTGCAATTGTAAACGATGTTCTAATTCTCGTTCGGACTCTTTGACATGTCGAATGTTTAATTCACGTTGTTGGTTCTGAAAGCAAATGCATATTTGTCTTTATTCGATTGAAAATCAACTGATTTTACGAGGCGTTGTTGAAGGATGATCAATTGTCGTTGTTTATCTTCATTATCCATTCGTAATTGTAGGACAGTTTCAGTGACATCATGTGCAGTTTGATCGAGATCATCGTTGTGATTTTGTTCAGGAGATTCGGTTCGAATCATTAATGATTTGTGTGGAGGTTTAGGCGTTTTGTTTTGCTGACCGATTGAGGGCGATGCACGATTCTGTGGAGGAACAGCAACGGATTGTGTTAGTTTCTTTGGTGGTGGTTGTTGTGAACGAACTGATGATGGTGCGGATGATTTTTGTGATCGAACACTTTCGATGATAGTCTCGTTTTGATTGGCTTCGTCGAGATAGGAGAGAATCGAATCGACTCGACTCGGATTTTGAGGTGGTGAGGGTGGTTGTGGTTCAGTTAGGTAAACTAAATGTACGATCAGCTGATTTTTAAGCTTGAATAAAGAGAATTCTTACCGGAATCATCGATAGGAGGTTGAACAGGAAATTGTTCGACTTCTTCTAGTTTTCTCAATGTTTCATAAACATCTGTCAATGTTACTTTCGATGCTGAAGACGTTGAGAGCTATGCGAACAAAAAAATCGAATGAGTTTTTTCTTTCAGCTTAATAGTTACTTCAGTCGATGGTGGTAATGGCGATGGACCATGATTGGTTCGTTGTCGTGCCGATGTTGGCCGGTGAGTTGACGGTGTTGTTGGTCGACGTTCTTCGAGTTTTGTTTGAATTTCATACTGCTGTTTTCGTCGTTGTTGAGCTTCTTTTAAAGCGATTGAACGTGTTTGCCGTTGTTTATCGTCACGATTTCGTTTTTGCTCCAAAAGAGACAATTTTTCTAATTCTTTAGCTCGTTCAATCGACGCTTGATGTTCGACTTTTTTCTGTTCGAGAACTCTGCAAATCGAAAATAAATATTCAAAAATGATCTTTGTTTTTTCTCTCTGTTAAAAATACCGTTTCAAAGCTGCTTCAGCCATTTTACGTCTCATTTGAATCTTTCGATACCAACGTTGAATGGTAATCGATGCCATTTTAGTTCGTAGATCAGCTTCAGTTGCTGTTTCTTGTGCAATGCCAGCTATTTGTGATGCAGGCATATGTTGTCCTCGACGATTGTGACTCGATCGAAGGAGATTCTCGTTATTTGAAGTTGGTTCTTGTCGATTAAATTGTAAATCATCGACCCAACGATGTGTATCATCCCAAGTATCTTTAGGAAGATTTTGTCGATCGGTAAAAAACGAATCGATATCATCATCACGTACGACATTCGATAAACGAAATACATTCGACGATGTCGACTAAAATACGACAATTATATTCTCATGAGTAATAAAAAAGAATGATTCATTTTTACTTGTTTAGGATCAGGCGGTGGTGGTTGAGTAGTAAGCCAAGCGGGTCGTTGACCACTATTGCTATGTCGTCTAAACGATTTCGATTCTTTTATAAATATACGTAGAAGAAAAGAATTACCTCTGTCGAGCACTACTTAAAGTTGAAGTAACTCGATGATCTTTTGTATTACCTAAATCAAGTTATGTTTAAACAATTACGCATATTAAATCATACCAGGTTTTTGTTTCGATTGCGAATGACTTCTGGCACTTGCAGGACGTGAAGATATATTTCCTGATGGTTGAAAAGAATTACCTTTTAGTGATAAATTATATCCATCATTCGAACGAGCAGACATGATTCTATCTAACGCAGAGAAAAGAAAAAGAAATCTCTATTTGACTTTCACCATTATTCTCTTCTCACGTCTATTCATAACTTAGCAATAGACTTCATTTCATCACTAGATGGCAGTTCAATATGTTCATACTATTGGTTTACTAAGTTCAATATTCGAAAAATTATTGTACAATTGATAGATACGATATAATTATTAAGCTGAATAAAGTATAATATAATAATATTTCTTTTACAACTACAAGTTTGCTCAACGCTAATGAGAACGACAATGTTAATGAATGTGAATTGAACCTGTTAACAACCTGCGGATTTAGCAAAATATAAACACAATATTAATCACACATGTATACATCTTAAGTAGTATTATTAGGCATTAAATGGCGATGTATTCGCAGTTGAAATTAAAGATCTTATTCCTTTTTCTCATCTTGTAACTTATTGAATTAGTGTTTTCCAGATGATAGTGAAATCCCTTTTTTCTTTGTTCAATAAAAAAAACAATGTACCAAAAGAGACTTGTGAAATATGGATTTCTAGATGTCAGTACTCTATTTTCAATGTTATTGGTTAACGTAGAGATACAAATCATATCATTCGTTTGTGAGAAAAAAATATATTTCTTCGTTCGTGCACGTTCGTTCGTTTACAATGTCAGACAACAGTAAGTGTAAATTTTCTTTCTTTTTTTTTCATTTAATTTTAATGAATAATTCTGTTTGTAAAGCCGAGACTATTCAAACAACTGACGATAAATGTGAGAAAGAAAGTTCATCTTCATTAACAACTAATGTAAATACATCGACACCAGTTCGTTTATTCGGACAATTTAAAACCAGTGGAATTAGTGGTTTCGGTAGTTTTGGTCAATCGTCTTCGAATGGTCAAAGTTCTTCAACTAGTCTTTTCACGAATACACTGTCGAAACTATCATCAACTAACGGTATCGGTAGTGGAGGTTTCGGTTCAATATCGACGAATGGTACTAGTGGATTCGGTTCGTCATCAACATCATTAGCAGCATCACTCGCTCCACTTACTTCGAATAAAACACTATTTGGCGAAACCAATTCAACAACAAAATCGAAAGAAAATGCTGAAGACGAAGAAAATGACGAAGATGAAAATGACAATGATGAAGCAAACACATCCGCTCCTTCATTATTCGAAACAGCAGCCGAATATGAAGCTAAACGTGCGTCAACACATCCAATCGCTAATATTCAAGGTGATACATCAACCGGTGAAGAACATGAAGTCACAAAATTTCAAGTTTGTTCAAAAATTCGATCTTCTCGAAACCAATCGATTTCATTTCATTCTTTCTAGATGGCTGGCAAATTATTCATGTATCATCCCGAACAGCAACAGTTTGTCGAACGGGGCTATGGTATATTGAAAATCAACGAAAGTCACGATCCATCCGATTGGAATAAACTACAAGCAAGAATGAGTATTAAAAACAAAAACTTCATTCGTTCAGTTGAAATCTTTCGTTTTGTTTCTTTTTGCTTAGTTATGAGACTGGACAAAGCATTTCGTGTTATACTTAATTCTCCCATATTTCCAAAGATGACCGTCGAACGAGCCACCGAACGATCAGTCCGATTCGGTGCTCAAGACGAATCATATTTGCGTGTGTTTGTCATCAAAGTTTGTTCGGCAATTCGAAATTGATTTGTGATTTTGTTAATTATTATTTCTAGGCATCACCTGCGGATTGTGCAAATCTATGTAAAGAATTGCAATCACGTATTGAAATCGTTGAACGACAGCAAACATCACCGGTAAGTGTGTGTGTGTTTAATTGAAATCGGAGATGTCGTTGATTCTTTTGTTTAGATTAAAGATCCTTCAGATTCTTCACCTTCAAATGAAACTCCACCAGCACGTATACGTAAACGATCGCATTCGAAAAGTGATTCGGATACTTCAGAGACTAATAATGATTTATCGAAAAAATCGAAGTACAATTTCGATTGTTTCTTTTTCTCGAATAGACGATTCTTGTTTTTTTGTTCTAGATTAAATCAAGAAAATCCAGATGCAACTGATGAAGATTCTGTTGAAAGTGTTAAAACCAGCGAACAAGCAACTTCTGATTAAATACTAATCAAATCATGTGTCTCTCATGTCTTTTTTTGTCTTTAAAAAAAACTAAAATAAAAAAAAAGATTTATATAGTAATAAAGCAATGACAAAAAAATCATCTATTCAATCTTTTCAATCACATGTGTTGTCTTCGAATAATAACCTAATCGATACTACAAAATGAGGATAGTTTATTATGTATTTTGTTTCTTTTCTCGGTAGGCAAAAGGCACATGTGTACGTAGGCGTCCCATTACTTCATATATTTCTATTTATATAAGAAGTCTATTCGATCGAGAGAGAGAGAGAGAGAGTTCGTCGTTTTGTACGTATTCTTCAGATATAAAAGAAAATGCAATATTGATTCCTCGAATCCTATGCTGCCTGTTATTCATAATTAAAATGCATACGTATATGAACAGAATTCTTTTTTTTTCTTCTTCTTCATTTATTGTTCTCTAGGCGACATTTCTCTCGTTTTCTTTTCGATTCGTTTATTTAGTAAAAGAACATCGGAAGAGAAACTTTTC
>JGI26531J51214_10001526_pt1 | contig 16232 bp, 16 predicted proteins | sample ThiBiot_500_biof_2_FD_51214 | JGI IMG/M metagenome (IMG submission 51214)
AGCAGGGGGAGAGGTGCTACGCGCGCAGCATGCCGCGCAGCACGTACTGCAGGATCCCGCCGTTGCGGTAGTAGTCCGCCTCGCCGGGGGTGTCGATGCGGACGACCGCGTCGAACTCGACGACGGTGCCGTCGGCCTTCGTGGCCTTCACCGCCACGGTGCGGGGCGTGGAGCCGTCGTTCAGCTCGGTGATGCCGCTGATGTCGAACGTCTCGGTGCCGTCGAGGTGCAGCGACGTCGCCGACTCGCCCGCCGGGAACTGCAGCGGGATGACGCCCATGCCGATCAGGTTCGAGCGGTGGATGCGCTCGAACGACTCGACGATGACGGCCTTGACGCCCAGGAGCGCGGTGCCCTTGGCCGCCCAGTCACGGGACGAGCCGGATCCGTACTCCTTGCCACCCAGCACGACCAGCGGGATGCCGGCGGCCGCGTAGTTCTGCGCCGCGTCGTAGATGAACGACTGGGGGGCGTCGGCCTGGGTGAAGTCGCGGGTGTAGCCGCCCGAGACGTCGTCGAGCAGCTGGTTCCTCAACCGGATGTTGGCGAAGGTGCCGCGGATCATCACCTCGTGGTTGCCGCGCCGCGAGCCGAAGGAGTTGAAGTCTCCTCTGTCGATGCCGTGGTCGGTGAGGTACGTAGCCGCCGGGGTGCCGGGCTTGATGGCGCCGGCGGGGGAGATGTGGTCGGTGGTGACCGAGTCGCCCAGCAGGGCCAGCACCCGCGCGCCCGAGATGTCGACGACCGGCGACGGCTCCGGCGACATGCCCTCGAAGTACGGGGGCTTGCGCACGTAGGTGCTCTGCGCGTCCCAGTCGAAGGTCTTGCCCTCCGGCGTGGGCAGGCTCCTCCAGCGCTCGTCGCCCGCGAAGACGTCGGCGTAGTCCTTGGTGAACATCTCCTGGCTGATCGAGTTGTCGATCGTGTCCTGGACGTCCTTGGCCGACGGCCAGAGGTCCTTCAGGAAGACGTCGGTGCCGTGGGTGTCCTGGCCCAGGGGCTGGTTCTCGAAGTCGAAGTCCATCGTGCCCGCGAGGGCGTAGGCGATGACCAGCGGCGGCGAGGCCAGGTAGTTCATCTTGATGTCCGGGTTGATCCGGCCCTCGAAGTTGCGGTTGCCCGAGAGCACCGAGACGACCGAGAGGTCGGCCTCGTTGATGGCCGCGGAGATCTCGTCGGAGAGCGGGCCGGAGTTGCCGATGCACGTGGTGCAGCCGTAGCCGACGAGGTGGTAGCCGAGCTTCTCCAGGTACGGCCAGAGGCCGGCCTTCTCGTAGTAGTCGGTGACGACCTTGGAGCCCGGGGCCATCGACGTCTTGACCCACGGCTTGACCGTGAGGCCGCGCTCGACGGCGTTCTTCGCGAGCAGCGCCGCGCCGAGCATCACCGACGGGTTGGACGTGTTGGTGCAGCTGGTGATCGAGGCGATGACGACGGCGCCGTGGTCGAGCGTGAACTCGCCGCGGGTCTCGGAGACGACCTTCGTCGGCTTCGACGGGCGGCCCTCGCAGCCCTCGGCCGCGGAGAACAGCACCGGCTTCTCGTCGGCGCCGCTGCCCGGGGCGGGCGGGTCGCTGGCGGGAAAGGACTCCTTCTCCGACTCGTCGACGCCCACCGGGGCGCCCTCGGGGTCGTCGGTGTAGTCGTGCACCGACTTGCGGAACGCCGACTTCGCGTCGGTCAGCTCGATGCGGTCCTGCGGGCGCTTGGGGCCGGCGATGGACGGGACGACGGTGCCCAGGTCGAGCTCGAGGGTCTCGGAGAACACCGGCTCGCGCTTCGGGTCGTGCCAGAGGCCCTGCTCCTTGGCGTAGGCCTCGGTGAGCTCGAGCTGCTCGGTGGGGCGACCCGTCAGCTTCATGTAGCGGATGGTCTCCTCATCGATCGGGAAGATCGCCGCGGTGGAGCCGAACTCCGGGCTCATGTTGCCGATGGTGGCGCGGTTGGCCAGCGGCACCGCGCCGACGCCCTCGCCGTAGAACTCCACGAACTTGCCGACGACGCCCTGGCGCCGCAGCATCTCGGTGATCGTCAGCACGACGTCGGTGGCGGTGGCGCCGGCCGGGATCTCGCCGACGAGCTTGAAGCCCACGACCTTCGGGATGAGCATCGAGACGGGCTGGCCGAGCATGGCCGCCTCGGCCTCGATGCCGCCGACGCCCCAGCCCAGCACACCCAGGCCGTTGACCATGGTGGTGTGGCTGTCGGTGCCGACGAGCGTGTCGGGGTAGGCCTGCCCGTTGCGGGTCATCACGACGCGTGCGAGGTGCTCGATGTTGACCTGGTGCACGATGCCGGTGCCCGGGGGGACGACCTTGAACTCGTCGAACGCGCCCTGACCCCAGCGCAGGAACTGGTAGCGCTCCTTGTTGCGGCTGTACTCGAAGTCGACGTTGCGCTCGAACGCGTCGGGGGTGCCGAAGACGTCGATGATCACCGAGTGGTCGATGACCAGCTCGGCGGGCGCCAGCGGGTTGACCTTCGCCGGGTCGCCGCCCAGCTCGGTGACGGCCTCGCGCATGGTGGCCAGGTCGACGACGCAGGGAACGCCGGTGAAGTCCTGCATGATCACGCGGGCCGGCGTGAACTGGATCTCGGTGTCGGGCTCGGCCGTGGGGTCCCAGCCGGCGAGCGCGCGCACGTGGTCGGCCGTGACGTTGGCGCCGTCCTCGGTGCGGAGCAGGTTCTCCAGCAGGACCTTCAGGCTGAACGGCAGGCGCTCGGCGCCCTCGACGGCAGAGAGCCGGAAGATCTCGTGCTCGGCCCCGCCGGCCTGGAGCGTCCCCCTCGCGCCGAAGCTGTCTGTGCTGGTCACTCTGTGTCCTCCTGAAGCGGTGGTGGGCGCGTCGGTGGGTCTCGCGGGCGAGTCTCGCGCACCGGCTCCCGCCAGCACCGTGGACCCCCGTTGCCGCAAACAGTACGCTCGTACTGTGAAGACGTCGAGTCGGGGACGGCTACCCCATGTGGTGGAAATCGTCGATCCCCGCGTGTCCCGACCCGGCGGACGGCGGTCCGGCTGACAGAGTGCGGACGCTCGTCATGATCATGCGTCGGTGGGAGGCTCCGGGTGCGGCGGTACGGACGTCTCTGCGTGCTGGCCGTGCTCGTCGCGATGATCGGGATCATGCCCCCGCTGGGCCTCGCCGGAGTGCCCGGCACGGCCTTCGCGCAGCCCCCGACACCGCCGCCCCCGCCCAACCCGACCAACGGCGACCTGCAGCAGAGCAAGGCCACGGTCGCGCAGCGGGCCGCCGCGGTGGCGTCCCTGACCTCCCGGCTCGCGGGCCTCGACGCGAAGGTCGATGACCTCCACCTGCAGCTGACGGCGCAACAGGAGGTCGCCAACCAGGCNNTCGTCGACATGCAGAGCGCGCAGGCCGCCGCCGATGCCGCCAGCAGGAAGGCGGCCGACGCGCGTATCGCCACCGCGGCCGCCGGTAGCGCGATCGACAATGCCCGGGCCCAGCTCGACGCGTTCCTGGTGGCGCAGTTCCAGAACGGGCCCGACACGGGACCGCTCGGCCTGCTCACCAGCGCCACCGGCCCCCAGGACCTCATCGACCGGGCGGGCCTGGCCAACGTGGTCGCCGCCCAGCAGCAGCAGGCACTGGACAGCATGGAACGGGCGCGGGTCGCCAAGGCCAACGCCGACTCGCTGGCGCGCGCCGCCGAGGACGACGCGCGGGCCGAGGCGGACCGCGCGACCCGGGCGAAGACGGCCGCCGACGGGGCGGTCGCCACCGTCCAGGCCCAGACCCGCGCGCAGATCGCACAGCTGCAGCAGGTGCAGGCCCAGCGCGACGACGTGAACCGGCAGCTCGGTGCGGCGGAGGCCGCGGACGCCGGCCTGCGCGACCAGCGCGCCCGTTTCCTCACCTGGCAGCAGCAGCAGGCCGAGGCCGAAGCCGCCCGGCAGCGCGCCGCGGCCGCCGCGGCCGCCGCCAGGGTCGCGCAGGCGGCCCCGTCCGGTGGCCCCGCTCGCGCCCCGGTCCGGGCCTCCGGCTCCGTCGCGACCGTGATCGACCGGGCGATGTCGCAGCTCGGGGTGCAGTACGCCTGGGGCGGTGGCACGCGGTCCGGTCCGTCCCGCGGCATCCGCGACGGCGGCGTCGCCGACAGCTACGGCGACTACAACCGCATCGGGTTCGACTGCTCCGGCCTGATGATCTACGCCTTCGGCGGTGTCGGCATCTCCCTGCCGCACTACAGCGGCTACCAGTACACCTCCGGCCAGCAGGTGCCGGTCTCGCAGCGCCGGCCGGGTGACATGCTCTTCTACGCCGAGGGCGGCGCGATCGGGCACGTCGCCCTCTACATCGGCGATGGCCGGATGATCGAGGCGCCCTACTCGGGCAGCGCCGTCCGCGTCGTGCCGATGCGCTACGGGGGGCTCATGCCCTACGTCACCCGGATGCTCTGAGGCGCCCTTTCACCGTCGTCATACGGGACGCGGTGTCAGATGGCCGCGTGAGCGTCGACGAGTCCGTCCCCAGCCCGGCCACCGAGGGCGAGCGCCTCGAGCGCGTCGTCTTCGAGATCAAGCGCGTCATCGTCGGGCAGGACCGCCTGGTCGAGCGGATGCTCGTCGGCCTGCTGGCCAAGGGCCACCTGCTGCTGGAGGGCGTGCCCGGCGTCGCGAAGACCCTGGCCGTCGAGACCGTCGCGAAGGTCGTCGGGGGCTCGTTCTCGCGCCTGCAGTTCACCCCCGACCTCGTGCCCGCCGACATCCTCGGCACCCGGATCTACCGCCAGGGCCGCGAGGAGTTCGACGTCGAGCTCGGCCCGGTGGTGGCCAACTTCGTGCTCGCCGACGAGATCAACCGCGCGCCGGCCAAGGTGCAGTCGGCCATGCTCGAGGTGATGGCGGAGCGGCACCTGTCGATCGGCGGCAGGACCTTCCCGATGCCCGATCCCTTCCTGGTGCTGGCCACCCAGAACCCCATCGAGAACGAGGGTGTCTACCCGCTGCCCGAGGCCCAGCGGGACCGGTTCCTCTTCAAGATCATCGTCGAGTACCCGGGCGTGGAGGAGGAGCGGGAGATCGTCTACCGGATGGGCGCCGAGCCGCCGGTGGCCACCCAGGTGATCGACCCCGCGGAGCTGGTGCGGCTGCAGGGGGTGGCGTCGAGGGTGTTCGTGCACCACGCCCTCGTCGACTACGTGGTGCGCCTGGTNGTCGCCACCCGGACGCCGGCGGAGCACGGCCTGGCCGACGTCGCCGGCTGGGTGTCCTACGGCGCGTCCCCGCGCGCCACGCTCGGCATCGTCGCGGCGGCCCGGGCCCTGGCCCTGGTGCGCGGGCGCGACTACGTGCTCCCGCAGGACGTGCTGGACGTGGCCCCCGACGTGCTGCGCCACCGCCTGGTGCTCTCCTACGACGCCGTGGCCGACTCGGTGCCGATGGACCACATCATCTCCCGGGTGCTGGCCACCGTCCCGCTCCCGCAGGTGACGGCCCGCCCGGCCCAGTACACGGCCGCCGGCCAGCCCGGATGACGCCAGTAGCCAACCCGCCCTCCTTCCGGGACGGGCGGATGGAGGCCTCGCTGCGCGCGCTCGAGCTCACCGTGCGCGGGCGGCTCGACGGGCTGCTGCAGGGCAACCACGTCGGGCTCGTGCCGGGCCCGGGCAGCGAGCCGGGGGAGGCGCGCGCCTACCAGCCCGGCGACGACGTGCGCCGGATGGACTGGGCCGTCACCGCCCGCACCACCGAGCCGCACGTGCGCCAGACCGTGGCCGACCGCGAGCTGGAGACGTGGGTGGTGCTCGACCTGTCGCCCAGCCTCGACTTCGGCACCGCCACCTGCGAGAAGCGCGACCTCGCCATCGCCGCGCTGGCCGCCGTCACCCACCTCACGCGCGGCGGCGGCAACCGGGTCGGGGCCGTCGTCGCCACCGGGGAGAGGACGGTGCGCCTGCCGGCGCGCGGGGGGCTCACCTACGCCCGCGGGTTGTTGCGGACGGTCGCGGCCACCCCGCGGGCGCCGGAGGGCACCCGCGGCGACCTCGCCGCGGCGATCGAGCAGCTGCGCCGACCGCCCCGGCGGCGCGGCCTGGCCGTCGTGATCTCCGACTTCCTCGGCGAACCCGACTGGGAGCGGCCGCTGCGCGCGCTCTCGGCCCGCCACGAGCTGCTGGCGATCGAGGTGCTCGATCCCCGGGAGCTGGAGCTGCCCGACGTGGGCACCGTCGTGCTGGCCGACCCCGAGACGGGCCGCCAGCGCGAGGTGCAGACCACGCCGCTGCTGTGCCGCGAGTTCGCGGCCGCCGCGTCCGAGCACCGCGACCGGGTGGCCACCGCGCTGCGCCGCTCCGGTGCCGCGCACCTGACGCTGCGCACCGACTCCGACTGGATCGCCGACATCGTGCGCTTCGCGCTGGCGCGCAAGCGGGCGTGGTCGGGGGGAGGACGGTAGATGTTCTCCCAACCCTGGTGGCTCCTGGGGCTGCTCGTGGTGGCCGCCCTCGTCGTCGCCTACGTCGTGCTGCTGCGCCGCCGGCGCCGTGACGTCGTCAAGTTCACCAACCTCGCCCTGCTCGACTCCGTCGCCCCGAAACGGCCCGGCTGGTACCGCCACGTGCCCGCGGCGGCGCTGATGGTGGCGCTGGCCGTCCTGACCGTGGCGCTGGCCGGCCCGCAGGCGGAGGCGAAGGTGCCGCGCAACCGCGCCACCGTGCTGCTGGTGATCGACGTGTCGCTCTCCATGCGCGCCACCGACGTCCAGCCGAGCCGTCTCGCCGCGGCCCAGGCCGCCGCCAAGGCGTTCGCCGACCAGCTCACGCCGGGCGTCAACCTCGGGCTCGTGTCGTTCGCGGGCACGGCGGCCGTGCTGGTCTCGCCGACGGTGGACCGCGAGCCGGTGAAGCGCGCGATCGACGGTCTCAAGCTGGCGGAGGCCACGGCCACGGGCGAGGCGATCTTCGCGGCGATGCAGTCGGTGGAGACGTTCTCCCAGGCCCTGGCCGGTGGCTCCGCCGACGGGCCGCCGCCCGCGCGGATCGTCCTGATGAGCGACGGCGGGCAGACGGTGCCCAGCGGGCCGGACGCCAAGAACCTGCCACGCGGTGGTTACACCGCGGCGCGGGCCGCGGCGCAGGCCAAGATCCCGGTCTCCACGATCTCGTTCGGCACCGACTACGGGTCGATCGAGCTGGACCCCGACAAGCCGCCGGTGTCCGTCGCGGTCGACGACGACTCGCTGCGCACCATCGCACAGCTCTCCGGCGGCCAGTTCTACAAGGCCGCGAGCGAGCAGGAGCTGCGGCAGGTGTACTCGCAGCTGGGGGAGCAGATCGGCTACGAGGTGCGGCAGGTCGACACCAGCCGGCCGTGGCTGGCCGGGGGAGCACTGCTGCTCGTCGTCGGGCTCGGCTCCGGGATCGTCCTCGGGAGGCGCTTTCCGTAGGGTTGCGCCCCATGGGACCCAAAGAGGGTGGACGCAGCGTGCTGGTGACCGGAGGAAACCGCGGGATCGGGCTGGCGATCGCCACCGCCTTCGCCGCGCAGGGTGATCAGGTGGCGGTGACGCACCGGGCGCCTGTCGACGGCCTGCCCGGTGAGCTGCTGCCCGTGCAGTGCGACGTCACCGACGTCGACGCCGTCGATGCCGCGTTCTCGGAGGTCGAGGACAAGCACGGCCCGGTGCAGGTGCTGGTGTCCAACGCCGGCATCACCGACGACGGGCTGCTCATGCGGATGAGCGAGGACTCCTTCACGAAGGTGATCGACGCGAACCTCACCGCCGCCTACCGGGTGGCCAAGCGGGCCTCGCGCGGCATGCTCAAGGCCCGCGGCGGCCGGATGGTGTTCGTCTCCAGCGTCGTCGGGCTGCTGGGCTCGGCCGGCCAGGTCAACTACGCGGCCTCCAAGGCGGGCCTGGTGGGCCTGTCGCGGTCGATCGCCCGCGAGCTCGGCTCCCGCGGCATCACCGCCAACGTGGTGGCGCCGGGGTTCGTCGACACCGACATGACCCGCGCGCTGCCCGACGCCCGGCGCGAGGAGATCCTCAAGCAGGTGCCGCTGGGCCGGTACGCGACCGTCGAGGAGGTCGCCGCCGCCGTCACGTGGCTCGGCTCGGACGCCGCCGGATACGTGACGGGCGCGGTGATCCCGGTCGACGGCGGACTGGGCATGGGTCACTAGCGTCCCGGCGGGTCCGGGGCGCTCCACTAAGGTCACCTTTCATGGGACTTCTCGAGGGCAAGCGCCTGCTCATCACCGGTGTGATCACCGACGCGTCGCTCGCGTTCCACGCGGCCAAGGTCGCGCAGGAGCAGGGCGCGCAGGTGGTGCTCACCGGTTACGGACGCATGCGGCTCGTGGAGCGCATCGCGCAGCGGCTCCCGCAGCCCGCGCCGGTGGTGGAGCTCGACGTCTCCGACCAGGCGCAGCTCGACTCCCTCGTCGAGCGGGTCTCCCCGCACCTGGGCGACGCCCCGCACCTCGACGGCGTGCTGCACTCGATCGGCTTCGCCCCGCCGTCGTGCCTGGGCGAGGGGGCGTTCATGAACGCGCCGTGGGAGGACGTGGCCACCACCATCCAGGTGGGCGCGTACTCGTTCAAGTCGCTGGCCACCGCGCTGCTGCCGCTGATGGGTCCGGGTGGCTCGGTCGTGGGCATGGACTTCGACAACCGCCAGGCGTGGCCCGCGTACGACTGGATGGGCGTCGCGAAGTCGACGCTGGAGTCGGTCTGCCGCTACCTCGCCCGTGACCTCGGCCCCCAGGGCATCCGGGTCAACCTCGTGGCCGCCGGCCCGGTCAGGACCATGGCCGCCAAGTCCATCCCCGGCTTCGCCGCGTTCGAGGACGCCTGGGACGGCCGCGCCCCGCTGGGCTGGGACGTCACCGACCCGGTGCCGGTGGCCAAGACGGTGTGCGCGGTGCTGTCGGACTGGCTGCCCGTCACCACGGGGTCGATGGTGATGGCCGACGGAGGGTTCCACGCGATCGGCGTGTGACTCACGGCGGGAAGGCCCGGTCGCGGCGCCGGGCCACCGCCGCCGGGACCGGCGGATCGACGACGTCGTCGGCGCACGGCAGGTAGTTCCGGTGCCGGGAGGCACGCACAGCCACCCCGCTCCCGAGGCCGTTTCGGGGAATCGGTGGGAGGATCATCGGCGTGCACTCCACGGTCGACGCCCTGCTCGTCCTGTCCTTCGGTGGCCCGGAGGGCCCCGACGAGGTCCGCCCCTTCCTCGAGAACGTGACCCGGGGGCGGGGGATCCCGCCGGAGCGGCTCGACGCCGTCGAGGAGCACTACCAGCACTTCGGCGGCGTCTCCCCGATCAACGCCCGCAACCGCGAGCTGATCGCGGCCGTTCGGGATCGCACCGACCTGCCCGTCTACTTCGGCAACCGCAACTGGCACCCGCTGGTGGAGGACACCCTCGCGTCGATGGTGTCCGACGGCGTGCGGAACGCGCTCGTGTTCGCCACGAGTGCGTACGGGGGCTACTCCGCCTGCCGCCAGTACGACGACGACATCGCCCGCGCCCGCAAGGCCGTCGGTGACGCCGCCCCGCAGCTGACCAAGCTGCGCCACTTCTTCGACCACCCCGCGTTCGTCGCCGCCAACGCCGACGCCGTGCGCGCCGCTCAGGCCGAGGTCGCCCCGGGCGCGCGGCTGGTGTTCACGGCCCACTCCATCCCGACGTCCGCCGACGCCGCGGCCGGTCCTCCCGAGGAGGGCGGCCACCGCTACTCGAGGCAGGTCGCCGAGGCGGCCCGGCTGGTGGCGGCCGAGGTCGGGGCGGCGGAGTACGACGTGGTGTGGCAGTCGCGTTCAGGCCCCCCGCAGGTGCCGTGGCTGGAGCCCGACATCGTCGACCACATCGACGCCCTCCACGCCGCCGGCGTCACGGACGTGGTGATCTCGCCGGTCGGCTTCGTCTCCGACCACGTCGAGGTGGTGTGGGACCTCGACAACGAGGCGAAGGAGCGGGCCGCCGAGCTGGGCATGGGCTTCGCGCGGGCCGCCACCGCCGGGCCGGACCCGCGGTTCGCCGACATGGTGGTGGAGCTGATCGACGAGCACCGCCACGACGGCGCGCCCCGCCGGTTGAGCGAGGTCCCGGGCGCGGGCTGCACCGTCAACGGTGCGCCGTGCGCGGNGGACTGCTGCCTGCCGCCGAAGCGCCNGGGCCGCCCGGCCTCCTGACGCCGCGCCCGCCTCCGGGGCGGGAGCGCGGGCTACTCCGGGACGGCCGTGTACGCCGCCGTGGTGCGCTCGGCCGCCGCGCGGGCCGCCCCGGGGTCGGTGCCCGCAGCCGCGCTCGCCTCGCCCCAGGCCGTGCTCGCCGCGGTGATGAACCGGAGGCCGTCGGGGGAGGCGAACCAGGCCAGGGCCTCGGCGGGGTCGACGGTGACGCCGCCACCGGTCAGGTGCAGGTACAGGCCGATGAACGCCATGTCGTAGCCCAGGCCGACGGCGCCGGGCCCGAACTGTGCCCACAGCTCGTCGTCGACGTGGGCGATGTGCTCGAGCTCGAAGCGGGCGCCGTCGGACGTGGGGGAGACGCGGACCTCGATCCAGCTCACCTGCCCGCCGTACTCCCAGGTCGCGGAGAACGCGGTGGGCGGGTCGCAGGTGAGGACGGTGCCGTTCGCGTTGCCCTCCAGCTGGTACTGCCCGCCGACCCGCAGCTCGCCGCTGACCGGCAGGAACCAGCGCGGGATCCGCTCGGCGTTGGTGCAGGCGTCCCAGAGGTCGTCGGCGTCGGCCTTGTAGGTCTGGCTGATCGTGACCGTCCGGGCCTCACCGGCGTCGAGGGTGCGGGAGCCGACCGCGCGGGAGACGGCGTTGATCTGGTGGGTCACGTCGATCATGAGGGGTGGTCCTTTCGTCGGCGGCCGCGGGCCAGCTCGGTGGCCAGCGCGTCCAGGTGCGGGGTCCAGAAGCGGCGGAACGGGTCTAGCCAGGCGTCGACGTCACGGAGCGGCTCGCTGCGCACGGCGTAGAGCCGTCGTGTGCCCTCCGGGCGAACGGTGGCGAACCCGTTGTCCCGCAGCACCTTCAGGTGCTGGGAGACCGCGGGTTGGCTGATCCCGAACTCGTCGCGGATCGTGGTGGTGAGCTCCCCGGAGCTCTGCTCGCCGGCCGCGAGCAGCTCCAGGATCCTGCGGCGGACCGGATCACCGAGGACGTCGAACGCGTGCACCCGGCGACTATAGAAGTAGAGGCTTATACAAGTCCAGCTTTTATCTTNCGGCCGCTGCCGGCCCGGGGTGTCCTCGCCGCGAGCAGGGCGCAGACGTTGCCCGGCGGGACGAAGTACGGCCGGCGGGTGCGCTTGATCGTCTCGGTGGTTTCCGGGTCTGCCTCGTGCGCCAGGCGGCGCACCTCGCGGCGGACCTCCTGCTGCCAGGCCGGCAGCGCGTCGATGTCAGGTGGGATCAGGAGGGACGTCGACGCCGGCTGCCGCTTCCCGACACGCCTGGGCCACCGCGGCGGCGACGGCGTCCGCGGCGGTGGTGTCGCGGGTGCGCAGGCCGCGGTCGTAGTGCTGGGTGGTGGCGATCGTCGCGTGGCCGACGTCGGCCTGCACGTGCTGGATACGGGCGTCCTGCTCGAGCGCGATGGTGACGTAGGCGTGGCGCAGGGCGTGCGGGTGCACGCGGTCGGCCACCCCGTCGAGCTCGGGGCCGGCGGTGGCGGCGATCCGGCGCAACCGGGTGTAGAGNTCCACCCGTGAGCAGCGTCCGCCCTCGCGGGTGGCGAGCATCGGCTCGGAGCCCGCGGTGGTACGGCCCCGGCGGGCGGGGGTGGCGGCGCCGTCGTGACGGTCGCGTTCGGTCAGGTACGCGCTGAGCGCCTCGCCCACGAGGGCGGTGACGTAGACCTCCCGGTGCANCCCACCCTTGCCGAGCACCCGCAGCACGTCGTCGCCGCCGGATCGGCGCAGGTCGGCGCGGTCCAACCCGGTGATCTCCGAGATGCGCAGGCCCAGCGTCAGCAGCGCGACGAACGCGACCTCGCGCCGGGCGTAGAGCTCGGCGCGGCGCCCGCGCACCGTCGGCCGCGCCGCGGAGCTGAGCAGGGCCGCGACCTGCCCGGCCGTGAGCCGCACGGTGGGGGAGGCGTCGCGGGCGCCGGCGGTGAGCCCGAGCCGCGCCCGGTTGAGGGCGGCGGGGTTGGCGGCCACCACCCCGGTCTCGGCGAGGTGGCCGTAGAGGGCCGACAGCGTGGAGAGCATCCGCTGCCGGGTGCGGCGCTGGGCCCCGGCGGCGTCGAGGGCGTGCAGCCATGCCTTCACATGGGTGCCCGTGGCGGCACGGGGGTCGAGCGGGATGCGGGCACACCAGCGGAACCAAGCCAGGTCGTGCAGCGGCCCGGCCGGTGCGGCGGGCGGGCGCCGGGCCGACGGCACCGGGGCCCGGTCCACCCACGAGACCGGCAGACCGAGCGCGTAGGCGTAGGTGCGGCGGGTGCCGGCGTTGGCGTACTGGGAGAACCAGTCGGCGAGCTGGGCGCGCAGCGCGTCGGGATCGTCGACGCCGGGCCAGTCGACGGGCTCGACGGGGGCGGGCAGCGACTCGAACACCGCCAGCGCGTCGGCGCTGCTCACCCCAGCGTGACCGGCAGCGCGTCCGTGCCGAAGACGAACGACAGCTTGCGGTAGGTCAGGTCGTCGGTGGCGAGCGCGATGGCGGGGAAGCGGCGCAGCAGCTTCGGGTACGCGGTGCGCAGCTCCATGCGGGCGAGCTCGGCGCCGACGCAGCGGTGGATCCCGTAGCCGAAGGCGAGGTGCGGACGGGAGGCGCGCGTCGGGTCGAACCCCTCGAGGCCGGGTACGCCGTCGCGGTTGGCGCCGGAGAGGGAGCTCAGCACGATGTCGCCGGTGAGGATCTTCTGCCCGCCCACCTCGACGTCCTCGGTGGCGAAGCGGGGGAACGCGACCTGCACGACGGTGAGGTAGCGCAGCAGCTCCTCGACGACCGGGTCGATGGCGTCGTCGCGCTCGATCAGGGCGGTCCGCGTCTCCGGGTGCTGCAGCAGCACGATCGCGCCCAGGGCCAGCATGCTGGCCGTGGTCTCCAGGCCGCCGGTNAGCAGGCCGTCGGCCAGCCCCGCGAGCTCCTCGTCGGTGATGTCGTCGCCGTGGTCCTTGACCAGCATGCCGAGCATGCCGTCGCCGGGCTCGGCCCGCTGCCGCTTGACCATGTCGCGCAGGTAGGTCATCGACTCCGAGATCGCGCCGAGCGTGCCACCGACGCCGCCGAGCAGGTCGAAGCGGGTGGTGGAGAGACGCTGGAAGTCGGTCCGGTCCTCGTAGGGGACACCGAGCAGCTCGCAGATGGCGAGCGAGGGGATCGGCAGGGCGAAGCGCTGCACCAGGTCCACGGGGTCGCCGGACCGGGCGGCCTCGGCCATCTCGTCGAGCTGGCCGTCGACGATGGCGTCGATCCGCGGGGCGAGACGGCGCAGCCGGTGGCCGGTGAACTCCGGTGTGAGCATCTTGCGCAGGCGCGTGTGGTCGGGCGGGTCGGTGAAGCCCAGGCCGCCGGGGTTCTGGTCGGCGGTGATGCCGACGGTGCCCACGAGGTGGCTGAAGTCGCTGCTGAACGTGGTGGCCGCACCCAGGACGGCCCTGGACTCCGCGTAACCGGTGACGAGCCAGGCCCGCAGGCCCAGCGGAAGTTTGAGCTGACTGACCGGTTCGCGGGAGCGCAGCTCGCCGAGGTCGGCGACGGGATCGAGCCCGTCGCGCTGCAGCGGGACGAGAGCCGAGTCGGGAAGCATCGACAGCAGCGCGTCGGGCGATCCCTTCCCGCGCCGTCGCCACATCACGAGTCGTGCCAGGAGGTTGACGATGCGTCCGCGGGCCCCGCGCATGCCGTCGACTCTAGTCAGGGGCCTCTCCTGCCCCTCCCCTCGGTCAGCTGCTCACCAACGAAACGCAGGTTTCGCTGGTCGGGGTTGCGATAAACCATACAAAGAACCTGTTGTAGAGTTTGNCAACATGGAACCGATCTGCGGCTACAGCAAGTGCCGGGCCGAGCTCCCCGCACCGGGCCCGCAGGGCGGGCGGCGCCGCACGTTCTGCCGCGACACCCGCTGGGAGGGCGGCCGGACCTGTGCCCAGATGGCCCGGGCCGAACGCGACGCCCTCGACGCNCTGGGTCTCGACTCGTCCCGTGCCGCCTTCGGGCTCGACGCCGACCGGCTGCGCGAGCACGTCGACGCCGTCCGCGGGCCGGTCGCGGCGTTGACGGAGGCACTCACGCTGGTCACGGCCAGGATCGACGAGGTGGAGGCCCACGCCGTCGCGGCGGTGGAGGAGGCCAACCGGCAGGCCGCCGCGGCCGAGGCCACCCGGCTCGCCGCCGAGCAGGACCGCGACGCCGCCGTCGCCCGCGCCCGGCGCAGCGCCGAGGCGGCGGAGCGGTCGGCCGCCGAGCGGACCGAGGCGGTCGCCCGGGCGACCGCGGCGGCGCGTCAGGCGCTGGAGGCCACCGAGGCGTTGGGGGCGGCGCGCCAGCAGGCGGGGGAGGCGGTGGCCGCGCGGGAGATGATGGCCGCGCAGCTCACCACCGCGGAGGGGCAGGTCCAGGACGCCCGCCTGGGTGCCGAGCGGGCGGCGGCGGAGCGGGACGCCGCGCTCGCGGGGTCCGCTGCTCTCGCTGCGGACCTGGCCGACGCGACGCGCACCGTGAACACAGCCGACGCCGCCCGCGTGCAGGCNGTGGAGCAGGCGGCGGCCGCCGTCGCCGACCGCGACGCCGAACGCGCGGCGCGGCAGGGGTTGGCCGCGGAACTGGCGGCCGTCCGGGCCCGGGCCGAGGCCGACCGGGACCGTGACCGCTCCGACCTCGCCGGGCTGCGCGACGACCTGCGTGCGGCCCGGGCCCGGGAGGAGGGCGCGGACACGGAGCTGGTCGGTGTCCGGGAGGAGGTCGCCCGCCTGCGGCAGGAGCTGGACGCGTCCCGACCGGCCGCGGCGGAGCTGCGCGAGCTCATCAGCGCGGCCCTGGCCGACCGCGGCGGACCTCGGTGACGGCGCAGCCGCCACCCGGCCTCAGGACGATCGTGCGGGAACCACGGTGTGGTTGCGGTCGCCAGGGGGCGGAGACACCGTTAGCGTCCGCCAGATGTTCGAGGGGTTTCGAGACGACCGCGGTCGACACCGGCGACGCCGTGATCACCGTCCGCCACGCCGGGGCGGGGCCGCCCGTGCTGCTGCTGCACGGCTTCCCGCAGACCTCCGCCATGTGGCACCGGATCGCGCCCGCGCTGGCGCACGACCACACCGTCGTGGTCGCCGACCTGCGCGGCTACGGCGACTCGTCGCGCCCGTCGGCGGGTGCCGACCACGCCGGCTACTCGTTCCGCGCGATGGCCGCCGACCAGGTGGCGGTGATGCGGGCGCTGGGACACGAGCGGTTCGCGCTGGTGGGGCACGACCGCGGGGCCCGCGTCTCGCACCGGCTCGCGCTCGACCACCCCGACGCCGTCACGCGCCTCGTGCTCATCGACATCCTGCCCACGCTGCACGTCTACGAGAACGTCGACCGCGCGCTGGCCACGGCCTACTACCACTGGTTCTTCTACATCCAGCCCGAGCCGGTGCCGGAGACCCTGATCGCCGCCGACCCCACCGGCTACCTGCACTCGCTCCTCGGTGGCTGGGGGAGCGGGCTCGACGCGTTCGACCCGGCGGCCGTCGCCGAGTACGAGCGCTGCTTCGNCGACGCCGACGCCCGGCACGCGATGCTGGAGGACTACCGCGCCGGAGCGTCGGTCGACCTGGAGCACGACCGCGCCGACCTCGACCGCCGCGTCGCGGCCCCGAGCCTCGTCGTGTGGGGCGGGCGCGGGGTGGTCGGCAACCGGCCCGTCGACCCGCTGACGGTGTGGCGGGAGCGGATCGCCGACGTGCGCGGTGCCGTCGTCGACGCGGGGCACTTCCTGGTCGAGGAACGCCCGCAGGAGTCGCTCGACGTGCTCGCCGCGTTCCTGCGGGACCCATGACCGGTCACTGCTCGATCATCGCCACGTCGTGCGCGTGGCGGTGGGGAACTGCCGNGTGCCCTCGATTTTCTGCGGCCCAGGGTCAGCGCGTGGGTGACGACGCCGGGGCGCACAGCGCGTCGAGACGCCCGAGGTCGGGAGCTCACAGCGCCAGGCCGCCGACCAGCAGGACCTGACGCAGGACGGCCCAGCGCCGGCGCCGCCACCGCGTGCGCCGGCTCGTGCAGTGTGATCATGACGAGCAGCGCGAGCGCGAACGCC
>JGI26531J51214_10001620_pt1 | contig 15725 bp, 9 predicted proteins | sample ThiBiot_500_biof_2_FD_51214 | JGI IMG/M metagenome (IMG submission 51214)
CGGTGCTGGTGGTCGATACCGACATGGGGCACCGCTGGGTGGCGGACCGGATCGCGGCGGTGCGCACGCCGAGCGGGCTGCGCTTCACGGTCGGGCGGATCGACGGGTCGATCTACAGCCGCGCGGTGCTGCGCGACGTGCGCGTCCACGATCTCGACGGTCTCGTTTTCTCCGCGCCGGTCGCCCGGCTGCGCTGGTCGCCGTTGCGCTGGTTCGCCAACCGGCTCGACATCACCGCGCTGGATATCCCCACCGCGACCTTCGCCAAATGGCCCCATACCAGGCCGAGCGCGAAGCAGGGGCCGCTGCTTCCCGATTTCGATATTCGCATCGGGCGGCTGCGGGTCGATCGCCTGTATGTCGATCGCCGCGTCACCGGGGTCGCGCGCTATGGCCGCATCCGGGGCCGCGCCGATATCCATGCCGGGCGCGCGCTGGTCGATCTCGCGGCGGTGGTGGAGGGCAGCGACGCGCTGCGGCTGAGGATCGACGCCGAGCCGGATCGCGACAGGTTCGACATCGCCGTCCGCGCGCGTGGCGTGAAGGATGGCGTGCTGGCGCGGCTCAGCGGCATCCGCAAGCCGCTGCGGCTGGAGGTCGGCGGCGCGGGGAGCTGGACGCGCTGGGACGGCCATGCGCTTGCCAATGCCGGCGGCGCGCGCGTGATCGACCTGACGCTCGGCAACCGCAAGGGCGCCTATACGCTCACCGGCGATTTCGTCCCCTCGGCGGTGGCGGGTGGCAAGCTCGCTCGATTGACCGCGCCGCGTGTCGCGGTGAACGGCGGCGCGACGCTCGCCAACCGGCGGTTGGCGGGCAATCTCGCGCTGCGCTCGGCGGCGCTGGCGGTGGACGCCGCCGGCACGCTCGATCTCGGCGCGAGCGCTTTCCGCAACGTCCGCCTGCGCGCGCGATTGCTCCAGCCCGCCGCCTTGTTCCCGAACATGACCGGACGCGACGTGGAATTGCGCGCGGTGCTCGACGGGGCCTTCGCCACCGCCGGTTTCGATTATCGCCTCACCGCGACCCGCTTCGCCTTCGACGACACCGGCTTCGATCAGGCGCGGGCGGCGGGGAAGGGTCGTTTCTCGAAATCGCCGGTCAGCCTGCCGATCCATTTCACCGCCGCGCGCGTGACCGGGGTGGGCGACGTGGCGGGCGGCATGTTGCGCAACCTGTCGGTCGACGGCGTGCTGCGCATCACCAGCAAGCTCGTCACCGGCGACGATCTGCGCGTGAAGTCGGACAAGCTCACCGGGCGGATCAATCTGCTGCTCGATCTCGCGACCGGCGACTATCAGGTCGGCGTCAACGGCGCGCTCGGGCGCTATCTGATCCCCGGCCTCGGCGTGGTCGACGTCACCTCCACCCTGCGCGTCGTGCCGGGGCCGGGCGGGCATGGCACCCGCGTCGTCGGGCAGGGCGAGGCGCGGATGGTGCGGCTCGACAACGCCTTCTTCCGCAGCCTCGCCGGTGGCCTGCCGCGCATCCGCACCGCGCTGGAGCGGACGCCGGACGGCGTGCTGCATTTCACCAACCTGATCCTCACCGCGCCATCGCTGCGCCTCGCGGGCACCGGCTATCGCCGCCGCGACGGCAGTTTCCATTTCGAGGGGCGGGGCACGCAGGCGAGCTACGGCCCGCTGACGCTCAAGCTCGACGGGCAGATCGACCATCCGACGATCGACCTGCTGCTCGCTTCGCCCAACGCCGCGATGGGGTTGTCGCAGGTGCGCGCGCATCTCGATCCGACCGCGAAGGGCTTCGCCTTCACCGCCGCCGGCGGCTCGCGGCTGGGGCCGTTCGAGGCGGCGGGCGATATCCTCCTGCCCTCCGGCGGCACCGCGCAGATCGCCTTCGCGCGGATCGACGTGAGCGGCACGCGCGCGACCGGCACGCTGGATATCGTCGAGGGCGGCTTCGCGGGCCGGCTGGCGCTCGACGGCGGCGGCCTGTCGGGCGAGCTGCTGTTCCGCCCGGCGGGCGATGTGCAGCGCATCGAGGGCCATATCGACGCGCGCCGCGCGCGGCTCGGCGGCAAGGTGACGGTGGCGCGCGCGCATCTCGACCTCGTCGCGCTGCTCGATCCGGCGGGCACGTCGATCGAGGCAAGCGTCAACGGCGGCGGCCTGCGGCGCGGCAAGCTGACGATCGGGCGCTTCGCCGCCGCCGCCCATCTGCGCGGCGGCACCGGCGAGATCACCGCACAGATCTCCGCCGCGCGTGGCCGCGCCTTCGACGTCAGGAGCGTGATCGCCGTCACGCCGGACAGCTATCGCATCACCGCCGAGGGCAGCGTCGATCGCCGCCCGCTCAAGCTGGTGGAGCCGGCGGTGGTGACGCGCGAGGGCGACGCATGGCGGCTCGCGCCGACGCGGCTGACCTTCGCGGGCGGCGAGGCGAAGCTCTCCGGCCTGTTCGGCGACGACGCCACCAATGTCGAGGCGGCGGTGACGCGGATGCCGCTCTCGATCCTCGATATCGGCTATCCGGGGCTGGCGCTGGGCGGCAGCGCCTCCGGCAATGTCAGCTATGCGGTGCGCGGCGACGGCCCGCCGACCGGCCGCGTCGACATGACGGTGCGCGGCCTCACCCGCTCGGGCCTGTTCGCTTCCTCCGCGCCGATCGACATCGGCATCGCCGGCGTGCTTTCCGCCGACCGCGCGGGCGTGCGCGCGGTGATGGCGTCCGGCGGGCAGACGATCGGCCGCGCGCAGGCGCAGCTCTCCCCGCTCGGACAGGGCGATATCGCCGAGCGGCTGATGGGCGCGGGCCTGTTCGCGCAGCTACGCTACAACGGCCCGGCGGACACATTGTGGCGGTTGAGCGGGCTGGAGATGCTGGCGATATCCGGCCCGATGGCGCTCGGCGCGGATGTGACCGGGCGCGTCTCCGATCCCTCGATCCGCGGGATGCTGCGCACCAGCGGCGCGCGGATCGAAAGCGCGACGACCGGCACGGTGCTGACCAATGTGCAGGCGTCTGGCACGTTCCAGGGCTCGCGGTTGCAAATCCAGCAATTCGCCGCCGACGCCGGCAAGGGCGGGCGCGTCACCGGCAGCGGGCAGTTCGACTTCTCCGCCGAGGCCGGGATCGGGCTGGACCTCTCGCTCGACGCCGCCCATGCCGTGCTCATCAACCGCGACGATATCGGCGCGACCGTCACAGGGCCGCTGCGCCTGCACTCCAGCGGCAACGGCGGGCTGATCTCGGGCGACGTTACGCTCGACAGGAGCCGCTACCGGCTCGGCCAGGCAAGCGCCGCCACCGCCGTGCCGCAACTCAGGATACGTGAGATCAACCTGCCCGGCGGCGGCGAGGAGGAAGAAGCGCGCGCGACGCCGTGGCGGCTCGACGTCCACGCCCGCGCGCCGAACCAGCTCGCGGTCAGCGGCCTCGGCCTGTCGAGCGAATGGTCGGCGGACCTCAGGATCGGCGGCGCGCCGGACAATCCCGCGATCACCGGCCGCGCCGATCTGGTGCGCGGCAACTACGAGTTCGCCGGGCGCGAGTTCCAGCTTTCGCGTGGCGTGATCCGCTTCGCCGGGGAGGTGCCCGCCAATCCCGCGCTCGATATCGAGGCCAATGCGGATTCGACCAACCTCAACGCCACGATCCGCGTGACGGGCGTGGCGCAGAAGCCGGAGATTTCCTTCACCAGCACCCCCGCGCTGCCGCAGGACGAGTTGCTCTCGCGGCTGTTGTTCGGCACCTCGATCACCAACCTCTCCGCGCCCGAGGCGTTGCAGCTCGCGGCGGCGGTGGCGGCGCTGAAGGACGGCAATGGCGGGCTGAACCCGATCAACGCGGTGCGCCGCGCGGCGGGGCTGGACCGGCTGCGCATCCTTCCCGCCGACGTGCAGACCGGGCAGCAGACCTCGATCGCGGCGGGCAAATATGTGACGCGCAAGCTCTATGCCGAGATCATCACCGACGGTCAGGGCTATTCAGCGACGCGGGTGGAATATCAGGTGACGCGCTGGCTCTCGCTCCTGTCGAGCATCTCCACGCTCGGGCGGCAGAGCGTCAACGTGCGCGTGTCGAAGGATTATTGAGCCTGCCGAAACCGGGGTTTCGACAGGCTCGACACGAAAGAGGGATCAGCCGAGCGTGCGCCCGATCATAACCTGCGGCGCGATATCGGTGAAGTTGACGATATCGGCCTGAAGCTCGCCACGGCGCGGGCTGGCCATCGCCGCGCCCAGCGCCTCCGGCGAGGCGAAATGGAAATGCGCGATCAGCGCGAACGGGCTGGGCGCGCCGCCCATCGACTGCCCCTCGATCAGTTCGACGCGCTCGGGTTGCCACACTTCCTGCGCCAGCTTCGCATGATGGTCGCGATAATAGGCGCTGTCGAAACGCGCGCCATCGTGATTGGGATAGATGACCGACACGATCATGACGTTCTTTCCTTCAGGCAAAAGAAAGGGCGCCGTCGGATCGAGCGGCGCCCAGGGGGAGGAAGGTTCAGGCCGGCTCGCCGACGATCGTCTTGACTTCCATGAAGTCGGTGAGGCCGTATTTGCCGCCCTCACGGCCGTTGCCCGATTGCTTGTAGCCGCCGAACGCCGTTCCCGGCGTCGGGCCCCACGAATTGATCGTCACCAGCCCGGCGCGCAGCTTGCCGGCGATCTTGGCCGCCTCGGCGGGGTCGCCGGAAATGGTGGCGGAGAGGCCGTATTCGGTGTCGTTGGCCATCTCCACCGCCTGATCGCGATCGTCATAGGTGGTGATGGTGGCGACCGGGCCGAACGTCTCCTCGCGATAGATGCGCATCTCCGGCGTCACGTCCGCCAGCACGGTCGGCTTGACGAAATAGCCCGCGTTGCGCCCGTCCGGCCGCCCGGTGCCGCCGGTCACGAGCCGCGCGCCCTCGTCCAGTGCGGACTGGATCAGGCCCTGGATCTTCTCGAACTGCGCCTTGTTGACCACGGGGCCGATATGCGCGCCCTGCTCCTCGGGGTTGCCGACCTGCGTCGCCTCCATGATCGCCTTGGCCACCTCGGTCGCGGCATCGACCTGGCTCTTGTGGACCAGCAGGCGGGTGGGGGCGATGCAGCTCTGCCCGGTGTTGGCGATCACGCCGGCCAGCGTCGGCGGCAGCACCTCTTCCAGCTTCGCGCCTTCCAGCACGAGGTTGGGGGCCTTGCCGCCCAGTTCCTGATGCACGCGCTTCACGGTCGCGGCGGCGGCGGTGGCGACCGCCACGCCCGCGCGGGTCGATCCGGTGAAGCTCACCATGTCGACGTCCTTGTGACCCGAAAGCGCCGCGCCGACGCCCGGCCCGTCGCCGTTGACGAGGTTGAACACGCCCGCCGGCACGCCCGCGTCGTGCAGGATCTCGGCCAGGATCAGCGCGTTGCTCGGCGCTTCCTCCGACGGCTTCAGGATCATCGTGTTGCCGGCGGCGAGCGCGGGGGCGACCTTGGCGCAGATCTGGTTGAGCGGCCAGTTCCACGGCGTGATCATCGCCACCACGCCGACCGGCTCGTGGACGACGCGCGAATTGCCGACCTGCTCGGAGAATTTGAACTCGCGCAACGCGGCGAGCGTGCCCATGAAATGGCCGAGGCCGGCGGGCACCTGCGCCATCTGCGCGAAGGAGATCGGCGCGCCCATCTCGCGGCTGGTCGCGGCGGCAAGCTCGGGGAGGCGGGCCTTCATGCCGGCGATGACCTTCTCGAGGATCGCGGCCCGTTCCTCGATGCTGGTCTGCGACCAGCTCGCGAACGCCTTCTTCGCGGCGGCGACCGCCTTGTCGACATCGGCGGCGGTGCCCAGCGTGATCTCGGTGCAGGGCTGCTCGGTCGAGGGATCGATCACCTCATGGCGTCGCCCGCCCTCGCTCTCCACCCATGCGCCATCGATATAGTGCTTCAGGTAGCTTTGCATGACCGGCCTCTCCACTGGCATTTTAGGGAATCGGGTATGGTTGTGATGCCTCGCGGATTAGGTTGCAACAGGAAACGCGACGCGTGCGAACCGTACCGCGACGGGACGTGCCGGGCATTAACCGCGAAAGCCACTTCCGCGCCGTCGCCGTCGCGCGCAAGAAGCCGTGGTACGACGAAAGGAACCTGCCGGCATGCGCCGTTTCGCCGCCCTTATCGGCCTGTCGCCGCTCGCGCTCACCGCCGCCGCGCCGCCCCCCGCGCCGTTCACGATCGTGGAGACCGGCGAGGGGTTCGCCCATCTTCAGGACGCGCTGATGGCGCGGCGCGGGCAGGATTTCACCGTGCTGATCGCACCGGGCGTCTATCGCGAATGCGCGATCCAGCAGGCGGGGCGCGTCACCTTCAAGGCGGCGGAGCCGGGCAAGGCGATCTTCGAGAGCGCGTGCGAGGGCAAGGCCGCATTGGTGCTACGCGGGCGCGGATCGACGGTGGACGGCCTCGTCTTCCGCAACATCCGCGTGGGCGACGGCAACGGCGCGGGAATCCGCATCGAGATCGGCGACCTTACGGTGCGCAACGCGATGTTCCTCGACAGCCAGGAGGGCATCCTGGGCGCGACCGGCGACGCCACGCGGATCACGGTCGATCACTCGACCTTCTCGGGCCTCGGCCAATGCGACGAGACGCCCGATTGCGCCCATTCGATCTACCTCGCCAATACCGGCGAGATCACGGTGACCAACTCCCGCTTCGAGCGCGGGCGGGGCGGGCATTACGTCAAGCTGCGCAGCCCGCGCGTGCGGATCGACGACAACAGCTTCGACGACAGCGAGGGGCGCAAGACCAATTACGCGATCGACCTGCCCGAAGGCGGCACCGGCGAGATTCTGCGCAACACCTTCGTGCAGGGGGCGAACAAGGAGAATTGGACCGGCTTCATCGTCGTCGCGGCGGAGCAGCGCAAATATTCCGCCGCCGGCCTGCGCATCGACGGCAATGTCGCCACGCTCGCGCCGGGCCAGAGCAAGAGCCCGGCCTTCGTCGCCAACGTCAGCGGCGAGCGGCTGGCGTTGGGGACGAACCGGCTAGGGCCGGGTGTGCGCGCCTATGAGGACCGGCGGCCTTAGAGCGATTTCGAGGCAGGTGGAAACGCAGTTCAGCGCAGCTAATCACCTGCCGGCTCGGAAATCGCGGCAACAAAGAAAATAGAGCGGTGGTCGATGCAGTCGGATCGACAACCGCTCTAGGCGCCACTTTCCGCCTGATCGTTTCATCCGATGAGATGGAAACGCCGGCGGGTTGCCCCGCCGGCGCTCCATGCTCGCGATGCGATTGCCGGTCAGGCGCGGGAGAAGGCGACCTTCGTGGCGGTCTTGCGCGTGCGCATCACGCCGCCGACCAGGCCGAAGCCGAGGATCATCATCGCCCATGTCGACGGTTCCGGCACGCCGGGGATGACGGTGCCGCCGCCCGTGTCCTTGAACCAGCCGACGGTGTGGTTATCCGATTCGTAGCCGGCGCTGTAGTTCGTCTGATTGAACACGATCTTGTCGAACGTGCCGGAATTCAGGAAGAAGTTCACGAACACATAGGGCTGGCCGGAATTCTGCCCCTGGAAGGGGGCGAAGGGATTGCCGTAATAGGCATTGTTGCCGCTCACGAACGACAGCACATTGGCCGGATCGAATGTGCCCAGCGACGTCGCGCCGTTGAAGAACTCGACCGTGTTGCCGCCATCGAGCGCCGACAGCCAGAAGCCGAAATAGTTGATTCCGTTCTGGCCTGTCTGGCTGAAGTCGATCGAATAGGAATGCGTCTGGCTGATGCCGGCGACGGCATAATCGCCGGAGCCGCCCGCGCCGCCATATTGGTTGGCCGGGATGACGTTGACGTTCTGATAGTTCCCGGTGATCGGGCTGCCGTTGAACGTGCTGGTGAACGTCGAGATGCCGGTGTTCTGGCTGTCGAATGTCTCGACGCCGAAATAGTCGAAATTGGCCGTGGAGTTCACCACTCCGGGCGCTTCGACCTTCACGGTGAAATCGGGAGAAAGCGACGCGTGGGCGGCACCCGCGCCCAACACGGCGGTCGCCATGGCGACGCTCGCAACAATCTTTTTCATGACACCCCTCGAAGATGAGAAAAATGATGCGACCGTTAACTGGTCATTAAGGCGATTCGCCCTTCACCGCAACGGGCGCGCGAGCGCTGTTCCAGAGCGGGACAGAATCGAATCTAGGCCGCCGCAGCGACCCTTTCCCGGATCATGTCCGCCGCCTTCTCCGCGATCATGATCGTCGGCGCGTTGGTGTTCGAGCCGACCAGCGCCGGCATCACCGAGGCGTCGACGACGCGCAGCCCCGCCAGCCCGCGCACCTTGAGCCGCGCATCGACCACCGCCAGCCGATCCCCGTCCGCGCCCATCTTGCAGGTGCCGACCGGGTGGTAGATCGTCTCGGCCGTGCGGCGCACCCAGGCGTCGATCTCCGCGTCGGTGCGCACCTCGCCGCCGGGGGCAAGCTCCGCGTCGCGATAGGGATCGAGCGCCGCCTGCGCCGCCACGTCGCGCCCGATCTTCACGCATTCGCGCATCACGCGCACATCCTCGTGCTGGCTCAGGTAATTGGCGAAGATCAGCGGGTCGGCCAGCGGGTCGCCCGACGCGATCGTCACGCGGCCGCGGCTTTCCGGGCGGAGCTGGCAGAGGTGGAAGGAGAAGCCGTCCTCCTTCGCGCGCACCTTGCCGTGATCGCGCATGATCGCGAGCACGCCATGGATCTGCACGTCCGGCCGCGACAGGCCGGGGCGCGAGCAGACGAACGCGCCGGATTCGAGGAATTGCTGCCGCCCGAATCCCGTGCCGCGCAGCAGATATTCGAGCCCCACCTTGAGTTGCCGCAACCCCTTGGTCGCCGAATAGGCGGTGGTCAGCCCGTGCGAACGCCAGTTCATGATGACGTCGAGATGGTCCTGCAGATTCTCGCCCACGCCGGGCAGGTCGTGGACCGCGCGCACGCCGGCGTCCTTCAGCCGCGCCGGATCGCCGATCCCGGAAAGCTGGAGGATCTGCGGGCTTTGCACCGCCCCGGCGCACAACAGCGCCTCGCCCGCCACCTCGACCCGCGCGAGTCGATTGCCCGCGAGATATTCCACCGCCACCGCGCGGCCGCCCTCGATCACGATCCGCGTCGTGCGCGCGCCGGTGATGACGGTGAGGTTCGGCCGCGCCATCGCCGGGCGCAGATAGGCCGAGGCGGTCGACCAGCGTTGGCCGTTCGCGACGGTCAGGTCATAGCGGCCGAACCCCTCCATCACCGCGCCGTTGAAATCGGTGGTGATCGGATAGCCGGCCTGCCGCCCCGCCTCGATCAGCGCGTCGTGGAACGGGCTGTCGCTCTCGCCGCCCGAAACGGTGAGCGGTCCCCCTGCGCCATGCAGCCCGCCACTCTCGCCGCGATGGTGGCCCTCCAGCCGGCGGAAATAGGGCAGCACGTCGTCCCACGACCAGCCGGCCAGCCCGAGCTGGCGCCACTCGTCATAATCCTGCGGATGGCCGCGCATGTAGATCATGCCGTTGATCGCCGACGATCCGCCCAGTCCACGGCCACGCGGCCACCACAGGCGGCGGTTGTCGAGATGTGGCTCCGGCTCGGTCCAGAAGCCCCAATTGTGCTTGCCCTTGGCCTTTATCAGATTGCCGACGCCGGCGGGCATCCGCACCAGCATCTCGTTGTTGGCGCCGCCGGCCTCCAGCAGGCATACGCTCGCCGCCGGGTCTTCCGAAAGCCGCGCCGCGAGCGTGCAGCCCGCCGAGCCGCCGCCGATGACGACATAATCATAGCCTGCCACGCGACTCTCTCCTGTTTCTTATGGCCCTGTTTCTTACGGAACGAGCACCAGTTTCCCGACCATCCGGCTGTCCCGCATCGCCTCGAACGCGGCGCGCCAGTCGGCAAGCGGATATTCTGCATGGACGCGCGGCCGGATGCGCCCCTCCGCCGCCAGCCGCCAGATCGCGTCGAGATTCTCGCGCCCCTTGTCCGGAAAGCGCCGGCCATATTCCCCCGCGCGCACGCCGTTCACCGAAAAGCCCTTGATGAGCGGCATGTTGGTGGAGACGGTCGCGATCCGGCCGGAGGTGAAGCCGACCACCAGCAGCCGACCGCCGAAGGCGATGCAGCGGGTCGATTCGTCGAATACGTCGCCGCCGACGGGGTCGTAGATGAGGTCCGCCCCGCCGCCGGTGATCTCCTTCACCGCTTCGCGGAAGCCGGGCGTGGTGACGGTCGCGTCGGGCGCATAGTCGCGCGCGACCACGGCCAGCTTCTCCGCCGAGCGCGACGCGGCGATCACGCGGCAGCCGAGCGCCTTGGCCAGATCGACGGCCGCCAGCCCGACGCCGCCGGTCGCGCCGTGGATCAGCGCCCATTCGCCCGCCTGCGCCATGCCCAGCCGGACCAGCGCGACATAAGCGGTGAGATAGGCAGTGCCGACGCTCGCGGCCTCGGCGAAGGAGAGGTGCGCCGGCTTGGGCCGGACGGCGGCGGCGTCGACCGAGACGATCTCCGCGAATCCGCCGAGCCGCGTGCCGCCCACCACCGCCGCGCCGGGCGCGAAGCCGTCTCCGGCGATCACTTCCCCCGCCACCTCCATGCCGGGGGTGAAGGGCAGCGGCGGCTTGAGCTGATATTCGCCGCGCGTCATCAGCAGGTCGGGATAATTGAGCGAGGCCGCCTTCACCCGCACCAGCACCTTGCCGGGGGCGGATGCCGGTTCCGGCACGTCGGCGATCGCGGTGCCCGACAGGTCGGGAGACAACGCGGAGACGACCAGCGCCTTCATCGCGCGGCTGGACGCGCGACCATGATGTCGAGCAGCGAATCGAACAATGTGTTCCGGTCGAGCTGCGGCGCATGGACCTTGCTCAGCCCCAGCGTGATGAGGCCGTAAGCGCGGATTTCCGCTTCGGGCCGGGTGAAGCCGACCGCCATCAGGCTGCGCGCGAGGAAATCGAGCACCAGCGTATCATGCCGCTCCACCGCCGCCCGCGCGTGCGGATCGCTTTCGGCCCAGGCGCGCATCGCAATCGCCAGCCGGGTGGAGCCGCGCCGGCGCACCGTCTGGCCGAGCAGGCGGATGCGCTCGATCGGATCGGGCGTCGCACGTTCCAGCGCATCGATCAGGTCGGTCACCTGATATTCCGCGAAATAGCGCGCGAGCTGGGTCTGATAGTCGTCGAAATCCTTGAAATGGTGATAGAAGCTGCCGGTCGAGACGCGCAGCTCGTCGGCCAGCGGGCGCAGCTTGAGCGCCTTCAGCCCGCCGCGCCGGAGCAGGGACTGGCCGGCCTCCAGCCAGTCGCGCGGCGTGAGGTCGGGCGATCGCGTCGCTGTCGGATTTGCTGGCTGCACGCTTGACATCCCCTCTACCATAACGAAGGTTATGCCGGAAATCGGCGCCGGTAAAGAGCCGGGGCCGTCAACCGCTCTTGGAGAGTCCATCCATGCCCGACGCTTATATCATCGACGCCGTCCGCACCCCGCGCGGGATCGGCAAGCAGGGGAAGGGCGCGCTCGCCGACCTGCATCCGCAGCATCTCGCCGCCACGGTGCTGAAGGCGCTTAAGGAGCGCAACAACCTGAACACCGCCGAGGTGGACGACATCATCTGGTCGACTTCCGCGCAGCGCGGCAAGCAGGGCGGCGACCTCGGCCGCATGGCGGCGCTCGACGCGGGCTATGACATCAAGGCGAGCGGCACGACGCTCGATCGCTTCTGCGGCGGCGGCATCACCGCGGTGAACTTCGCAGCGGCGCAGATCATGTCCGGCATGGAGGATCTGGTGATCGCCGGCGGCACCGAGATGATGAGCCTCACCGCCGCGATGGCGCAGGAGGACATGGAAGCGGGCAAGCCCTCGCTCGGCATGGGCGCGGGCAACGAGCGGCTCGACCTTACCCATCCGCAGAGCCATCAGGGCATCTGCGGCGATGCGATCGCCAGCATGGAGGGGATCACCCGCGAGCAGCTCGACCGCGCCGGGCTGGAGAGCCAGCAGAAGGCGGCGGCGGCGATCGCGGAAGGGCGTTTCGACAAGTCGATCGTGCCGGTGGTGGACGATGCCGGCAACGTCGTGCTGGCGAAGGACGAATATCCCCGCCCGCAGACCACCGCCGAGGGCCTTGCCAGCCTGAAGCCGTCGTTCGGGGCGCTGGCGGACATGCCGATCAACAAGAAGGGCGACACCTTCCGCAAGCAGATCAATCGCAAATACCCGGATCTGAAGATCGAGCATTTCCACCATGCCGGCAATTCGTCCGGCGTGGTCGACGGCGCGGCGGCGGTGCTGCTCGCTTCGAAGGAATATGCCGACAAACACGGGCTGAAGCCGCGCGCGCGGATCGTCGCGATGGCCAACATGGGCGACGATCCCACGCTGATGCTCAACGCGCCGGTGCCGGCGGCGAAGAAGGTGCTGGAGAAGGCGGGCCTCAAGAAGGAGGATATCGACCTGTGGGAGATCAACGAGGCGTTCGCCGTGGTCTCCGAGAAGTTTATCCGCGATCTGGAACTGCCGCGTGACAAGGTCAACGTGAACGGCGGCTCGATCGCGCTCGGCCACCCGATCGGCGCGACCGGGGCGATCCTGATCGGCACGGTCGTCGACGAGCTGGAGCGCCGGAACAAGCGCTACGGCCTCGTCACGATGTGCGCCGCCGGCGGCATGGCCCCGGCGATCATCGTGGAGCGCGTCGAGGGGTGATGGCATGATGGCGTGAGCGGCGCACTGGAGACGCCGCCACGCCTTGTTTTGGAGAGAGAAGTAATGCTGCACCCGGTCGCTCATGCTCGGGCGACGCCCGACAAGGCCGCCTATATCATGGCCGCCACGGGCGAGACGGTCACTTATGGCGAGCTTGACCGCCGCGCCAACCAGGGCGCGCATCTGCTCCGCTCGCTGGGTCTGAAGCGCGGCGACGCGATCGCCGTGATGATGGACAACAACGCCCGCTATCTGGAGATCATGTGGGCGGCCGAGCGCACCGGCGTCTATGTCACCTGCCTGTCCTCGAAACTGCTGGTCGACGAGGCGGAATATATCCTTCGCGACGGCGATTGCCGCGTGCTGATCGTGTCGAAGGCGATCGAGGCGCAAGCCGCCGCGCTGCTCACTCGCATCGGCGACATGCGGCGCTTCATGGTCGGCGGCACGATCGAGGGCTATGACGGCTACGAGGCGGCGCGCGACGCGCAGCCGGACGGCCCGATCGCGGACCCGTCGCCGGGGCAGATCATGCTCTATTCCTCCGGCACCACCGGCAAGCCCAAGGGCGTGCGCTTCCCGCTGCCGGAGGAGCCGTTCGGCGAGAATCCCTCGGCGCTCGTCGGGCTGGGCCAGGCGCTGTACGGCTGGACGCCCGATCTGGTCTATCTCAGCCCCGCGCCGATGTATCATGCGGCGCCGCTGCGCTGGTCGATGGCGGTCAACCAGATCGGCGGCACGGTCGTCGTCATGGACCGGTTCGATGCCGAAAAGGCGCTGGAATATATCGAGAGGTACAAGGTCACCCATGCGCAATGGGTGCCGACCCACTTCATCCGCATGCTTAAGCTGCCGCCGGAGGTGCGCGCGGGATACGACGTCTCCTCGCTGAAGGCGGTGTGGCACGCCGCCGCGCCGTGCCCGGTGCCGGTGAAGCAGGCGATGATCGACTGGTGGGGCCCGATCGTCGGTGAATATTATGCCGGCACGGAGGGCAACGGCTTCCATGCGATCCAGTCGGCGGAATGGCTGACGCACAAGGGCTCGGTCGGGCGCAACCTCACCACCATCACCCATATCTGCGACGAGGACGGCAATCCGCTGCCGCCGCGCAGCGAGGGCGCGATCTATTTCGAGCATCCGGAGGGGCTGCGCACCTTCACCTATCACAACGATCCCGAAAAGACGGCGGATTCCACCGATCGCCACGGATGGACGACGCTGGGCGACGTGGGGTGGCTGGACGAGGAAGGCTATCTCTACCTCACCGACCGCAAGAGCTTCATGATCATCTCCGGGGGCGTGAACATCTATCCTGCCGAGATCGAGAACCTGCTCGTCACCCATCCCAAGGTGGCGGACGTGGCGGTGATCGGCGCGCCGCACGACGAGATGGGCGAGGAGGTGGTCGCCGTGGTCCAGCCGCGCGACATGGCGGAAGCGGGCGAGGCGCTGGCCGCCGAACTGACCGCCTTCGCGCGCGAGCATCTCAGCCACGTCAAGACGCCGCGCCGCATCGACTTCCGCGCCGAGCTGCCGCGCCACGACACCGGCAAGCTCTACAAGCGGCTGCTGCGCGACGAATATTGGGGGAAGAAGCCGCTGGTCTAGGTTTGTGGGAGCAATAAATGAGCTTCAACTTCGGCGACATGATCGAGGCGGTCGAGCGGAAAGTCCCCGCCGATCGCGTGGCGCTGGCGCACGGCGACGAGGTGGTGGACTGGGGCGAGTTGCGCCGCCGCTCGAACAATCTCGCCCGCGCGCTGGTCCGGCGCGGGCTGCGACCCGGCGAGCGGGTGGCCTTCTACGCCTATAACAGCGCCGATTATCTCGTCGCGCTGATGGCGTGCTGGAAGGCGCGGGGGACGCACGTCAACGTCAACTATCGCTACGTCGCCGACGAACTGGCCTATATCCTCGCCGACAGCGACGCGACCGTGCTGTTCTACGACGCACGGTTGCGCGGCGCGGTGGCGGCGGTGGTCGATCGCTCGCCGCTGGTGCGGACTTATGTGGAATGGGGCGGGGAGGGCGATACGCCGGCCTTCGCCGAAAGCTATGACGCGCTGATCGCGGGCGACGGCGCGCCGCTGGATATCGCGCGCGACCCGCAGGACCGTTTCTTCATCTACACCGGCGGCACCACCGGGATGCCGAAGGGCGTGGTGTGGGCGCACGCCGATCTCAACGCGATCGGGCTGGCGATCGCCGCGTCGCAGGGATTGCCGGTGCCTCAGGATGTCGAGCAGGCCGCCGATTTCGCCGCCGCCAATCCCGATTATCCGGTCACGCTGGTCGGGCCGCCGATCATGCACGGCACCGGGCTGCTTTCGGCCTATGCCGCGCTGCTCGCCGGCGGGACGGCGGTGACCCTGCCGAGCCGGAGCTTCGATGCGGAGGAAGCGCTCGACGCTATCGAGCGTTGGCGGGCGAACCGGCTCGTCGTGGTGGGCGACGCCTTCGCCCGCCCGATCCTCGACGCGCTCGATGCCGCGCCGGGGCGGTGGGACGTATCCTCGATGCGGCTGATCGTCTCGTCCGGCGTGATGTGGACGCAGGCGGTGAAGGACGGGCTGCTGCGTCACATGCCTGACGCGGTGTGCCAGGACAATTTCAGCTCGTCGGAGGCGATCGGCATGGGCGTGGCGCTCACCACGCGCGAGGGCACGGTGGAGACGGCGAAGTTCATGGTCGGCCCGCGCTGTCGGGTGCTCGACGAGCATGACCGCGACGTGGCGCCGGGATCGGGCGCGCGCGGCGTGGTCGCGCTGGCGCCGCCCAACCCGCTGGAATATCACAAGGACCCGGCCAAGAGCGCGCGCACCTTCCGCACGATCGACGGCGTGCGCTATTCGATCCCCGGCGATTTCGCGGAGGTGGCGGCGGACGGCACGCTGATCCTGCTCGGGCGCGGCTCGGCCTGCATCAACTCGGCCGGCGAGAAGATCTTCCCGGAGGAGGTGGAGGAGGCGCTGAAACTCTGCCCGGCGGTGAAGGACGCCCTGGTGTTCGGGATGCCGGACCCGAAATGGGGGCAGGCGGTCGCGGCGGTGGTGGAAGTCGCGCCG
>JGI26531J51214_10001623_pt1 | contig 15713 bp, 24 predicted proteins | sample ThiBiot_500_biof_2_FD_51214 | JGI IMG/M metagenome (IMG submission 51214)
CGCCGTCATCGGCATCCCCGGTCTCCTCGCGCGGATCGCGCTCCCCGACCTCACCGATCCCGTGACGCTCTGGACGACGGCGGCCGGCGCGGCGCTCGTCGCCGCTCTCGCCCTGGCCTGGACGCTCACCCGGGGTCGCGGCCGCTCCACGAGCGCGCTGCGCACCGACGACGTCGACATCGACGCGAACGTGATCGCAGCGGTGGTCCGCGATGCCCTCGCCTCGAGCCCTGACGTGCTCTCCGTCGACGCGGGCGCGTTCGCCCGTCGGCGCTCGCGTCTCGTGCTGCTCACGGTCCGTACGCGGCGTCATCCGGATCTGCCGGTGCTCCGCAGCCGGCTGGCCCGCGCGGTGGCGACGCTCGACACGGCGCTCGGCACGGAGTTGCCGCTCGTGGTGCACATCACCCGAGGCGTCGGGACGCTGTTCGCCACGCCCCGCACCACCCACTGACTCGCGTCCTGGCCGAACACCGGCCACGGCGCATCCGACGCCCTGCATCCCGGCAGGGATTTCCGAAGAACGAAAGGGAAAGAACGATGGGAATCTCCGACGACATCAAGAACACCGCCCAGGACCTCGCGGGCAAGGCCAAGGAGGCCGTCGGCAAGGTCACACGGGGCGGCTCTTCCTCTCCGAGCCGCCGTTCGCGTTCGGGGAGGATCTGCCGGCGGCCGACCTTCCGGAGCGGCTGCAGCAGCTCGTCGACGAGGGGCGGCGGGGCGACGCGGTGGCCGCCTTCCAGCGCGAGGCGATCCGGTTGCCCGACGAGATGATCGAGCAGATCCGGCAGAGCCCGATGTTCGCCGACCTCGAGTCCCTGGCGCAGTCGGTCGTCTACGACGCCACCCTGACGCGGGCGGTGTCGACCCCGACGCCCGCGATGCTCTCCGTCGCGGAGCCGGTCACGATCCTCTGCGGCGTGCAGACGTTCCCGATGCTCATCGCCGCGTCGCACCGGCTCGCGGCTGCGATACCCGGGGCAGAGCGGGTCGACATGCCGGCCTCGATCGGTCATCGCCTCGACGGGCCCGAGGCGGCCGAGGTCGTCCGCGCGCGGCTCGCCGGCTGACGGCTCGGCGGCGAGGGCGGGTGGCGGTGTCGGGGGGTGCGGCTCAGGCCACCATCGTGCCGCAGACCCCGCATCGGCCGGTCGGCGGCACCTCCACGAAACAGTCCGGGCAGACCGGCCGCGGCCGTTCGGCCACCGGCGTCGGGCGGGGCGCGCGCGGCGCCCGCGGGGTGGCCGCGCGCTTCGCGCGGACCGCGTCCGGCGCGGGCCCGGCGACGGTGGCAGCCGCCGCGGGAGCGTGGTCGGCGCAGTAGAACCGTACGAATCCGCCGTGGTCGTTGGGGTGCCGGTGCTTGACCACCCACAGCCGGTCGCGCTCGAGGGGATCGGCCGCGACGCCGCATGCGACGCAGCGCGCGGGTCCGCCGGGGGCGATGTCGGCGAGGAGCAGGGGCGTCTCGAAGGGGATGCTGTCCCGCCAGTCGGATCCCGATGTCACTCGCACACCCGCGATCCTACGCGCGGGACCTGTGAGCGCCGACCGATGCGGGGCAGCGTCCGTCTATACGACCGCCGGCGTCGCGTCGCCGAGCGCCGCGTCGATGAGGGTCGCGGCGGCGCTGCGCGCATGGGTGGCCGCCGCGGGCACGCCGCTGATGGCGGCGGTGGTCTGGGCGCCCTCGGCGAGGATCGCGAGCTGGTCCGCGAGATGCGGGGGTGCGCCGAGGTCGTGCACGAGGGCCGCGACGTAGTGCTGGAAGCGCTCCTTGTGCGAGCGCGCGATCGCGGACACCTCCGGTGACACGGCGCCCAGCTCACCGAACGCGTTGATGAACCCGCAGCCGCGGAAGTCATCGGTGCGGAACCAGCCGTCGAGGAAGTCGTAGACCGCCAGGAGCTTCTCGCGCGGAGTGGCCGCGCCGGCCGCCGCAGCCGCGATCCCGGCATCCCAGACGCCGGAGCGGTACTGCAGCACCTCGGCGAGCAGCGCGTCCTTCGAGGGGAACTCCTGGTAGAGCCGCTTGAGCGGCACGCCGGCCGCCGTCCGGATCGCGTCCATGCCCACCGCGTGGATCCCCCGCTCGTAGAAGAGGCCGTCGGCGACCTGCACGATGCGGTCGTGCTCCGTCGGTGCGGGCGCGACCGTCTGCGGACTCGTCATCGGACGTTCACCTTCCCCTCTTGCGCTCCCTCTTGCGCTGAGAACCATCGTTCTCTAGTGTAGGGGACACGAGCTGAGAACGTACGTTCTCGGTCAATGATGGAATGAGAGAGGTCATCATGGGCTACATCACCGCCGGGCAGGAGAACTCCACGCCGATCGAGCTGTACTACGAGGATCACGGCACCGGTCAGCCGGTCGTCCTGATCCACGGCTACCCGCTGGACGGGTCGTCCTGGGAGCGCCAGTCGCGTGAGATCCGTGCCGCCGGCTACCGCGTCATCACCTACGACCGCCGCGGTTTCGGGCGCTCGTCCAAGGTCGAGACCGGGTACGACTACGACACGTTCGCCAGCGATCTGAACGCGCTGCTCACCGGACTCGACCTCACCGACGTCATCCTCGTCGGCTTCTCGATGGGCACGGGTGAGCTCGCCCGCTACGCGAAGCTCTTCGGCACCGACCGGGTCGCGAAGTTCGCCTTCCTGGCATCCGTCGAGCCCGGGATGCTCGGACAGGGCGTGCCGCAGTCCGTCTTCGACGGGATCGAGGCGTCCGCGAAGGCCGACCGCTTCGCGTGGTTCACCGAGTTCTACAAGAACTTCTACAACCTCGACGAGAACCTCGGCTCCCGCATCTCGCAGGAGGCCGTGACCGCGAGCTGGAACACCGCGGCCGGCAGCGCACCGGTGGCCGCGTACGCGGTGGTGCCGAGCTGGATCGAGGACTTCACGGCGGACGTCGCCGCCGTCCGCGCGAGCGGCAAGCCGGCGCTCATCATGCACGGCACCTCCGACAACATCCTCCCCATCGATGCGACCGGCCGTGCCTTCCACGCGGCATTCCCCGAGGCGGAGTACGTCGAGGTCGACGGCGCGCCGCACGGCATGCTCTGGACCCACGCCGCCGAGGTGAACGCGGTCCTGGTCCCCTTCGTCACGAAGTAGCGCGACGCGGCGGCCTCCCCGGCCAGGGAGGGGTAGCGTGCACACGAGCCCCTCCCTCCGAAAGGATCCGCATGGACGCGACGATCACGCTGAACGACGGCGCGCGCATGCCGCGGCTGGGTCTCGGGGTCTTCCTGGTCTCCGACGTCGCGGTGTGCGAGGCGAGCGTCAGATCGGCGCTGCGTGGCGGATACCGCCTCGTCGACACCGCCGCGTTCTACCGCAACGAGCGGGCGGTGGGGAGAGGCATCCGCGGCTCGGGGGTTCCGCGCGAGGAGATCTTCGTGACGACGAAGCTCTGGCCCTCCGACTACGGTCTCGACCGGGCGCGGGCCGCGATCGGGGCGTCGGTCGAACGCCTCGACTGCGGGCCGATCGACCTCCTCCTGCTGCACCAGCCGGTCGGCGACGTGATCGGCGCCTGGAAGGCGATGGAGGAGGCCGTCGACGCCGGGACCGTGCGATCGATCGGGGTGAGCAACTTCACCGCGGACGACCTCGACCGGCTGCTCGCCGTCGCCCGCATCCGTCCCGTCGTGGATCAGATCGAGCTGCATCCGTACTGGCAGCAGCCGGGCCTGCTCCCCGTCCTCGCCCGGCACGACATCGTGGCCGAGGCCTGGTACCCGCTCGGCCACGGATCGCGGGAGCTGCTCGCCGAGCCGGCGATCGTCGCGGCGGCCACCGTGCACGGGAAGTCGCCGGCCCAGGTGGTGCTGCGATGGCACCTGCAGCGGGGCTTCGTCGCGATCCCGAAGTCGACCGATCCGGCGCACATCGCCGCGAACTTCGACATCGGGGACTTCGCGCTGTCGGCCGACGAGATGGCGGCCGTCGACGCGCTCGGCCGCGCGCGGCCGATGCAGCGGATTCCGCGGTGGGTGATGTCGCTGGCGCGGTTCGCGCGTCCGCGACCGCGGCCCTGAGCCGGGCGCGCCCGACGGATGCGTCTCGGGCCAGGGCGTGCGTCCGGCGTGCAGAACGGCGGAGATGTGCAGGAATTCGGATCGCCGGCGCGGATTTCCTCCGCGATTCTGCACATCTCCGCGATTCTGCACATCTCCGGCCCCTCACTCGTGCTCCGGCAGCACGGGCGTCGACCATCCCGGATCGCGGCCGAGCTGGGTGGCGCGGGCGACCGACGCGGCTCCGAAGCGGTCGCGCACGCGGTCGAGCACCGTGTCGAGGCGTGCGTCGTCATCGTCGATCGGCAGCTCCGGCGGGATGCCGTCGGCGTGACCGAGCTGCGACAGCGAGACGCCGATCAGGGTGATGCCGCGCGCCGCGATCTCGGGCAGCGCCGCGGCGAGCAGGCCGCGGGCCATCGTCAGCAGCACGGCGGTGCGGTCGGTCGGGAAGCGGGCCGTGCGCGACCGGGTGGCCTTCGCGTAGTCGCCGTAGCGGAGCCGCAGGACGACGGTGCGGCACGACCGGTCGCGGTCGCGCAGCCTCCGGGCGAGGCGGTCGACGATCTGGGTGAGGATGACGTCGAGCTCGTCGGGCGACCGCGGACGGGTGCCCAGGGCGCGCTGCGAGCCGATCGATCCGCGCCGCCGCGTGGTATCGACGGGGCGCGGATCGCGGAGCCGCGCGAGTGCGTGCAGATGCGCGCCGGCGGCCCTGCCCAGGAGCCGCTCGGCGGTCGCGGCCTCGAGCTCGGCCAGCTCGCCGACGGTGTGGATGCCGAGCCCGTGCAGCTTCGCGGCGGTCACGGCGCCGACCCCCCACAGCCGCTCGACCGGGAGCGGGAGCAGGAACGCCTCCTCCCGCTCCGGCTCCACCACGAGCAGTCCGTCGGGTTTGCTCACGGCGCTCGCGACCTTGGCGAGGAACTTCGTGCGGGCGACGCCCACCGAGATCGCGAGCCCCACCTCCGTCCGCACCCGCGCGCGCAGCCGCACGGCGATCTCCTCGGGGGTGCCCGCGATGCGTCGCAGGCCGCCGACCTCGAGGAACGCCTCGTCGATCGAGAGGCCCTCCACCAGCGGAGTGGTGTCGCGGAAGATGGCGAAGACGTCGCGGCTCGCCGCCGCGTAGGCATCCATCCGCGGCGGGACGACGACGGCGTCGGGACAGAGCTCGCGCGCCTGCCGACCGCCCATCGCGGTCCGCACGCCGCGCGCCTTGGCCTCGTAGCTGGCGGCCAGCACGACCCCGCCGCCGACGATCACCGGGCGACCGCGGAGCGCCGGCGCATCCCGCTGCTCGACCGAGGCGTAGAAGGCGTCGAGGTCGGCATGCAGCACGCTCGCCTCGCCCCGCATCCGCCTCCCTCCGTCGTGCTGGGATCGTCGCACGCACCGACGACATGGATGCCGCGGTGTGTGGGGCCGGGCCGCAGTCCGGGGTGTGCAGGTCTGCGGAGATGTGCAGGATTACGGATCGCCTCGCCCCGCGGCATCCGCGTTCTTGCACATCTCCGTGTTTCTGCACATCTCTGCCGGACGGATGCTGTGCGGGCGAAAGACGGATGCCGCGGTGTCGGGGGCCGGGGCTACCCTCCGATCCATGTCGGAGCGCGTGGAACTGTGGTGGGCCCGCCGCCAGTTCTCGCGCGGCGCCGAGGTGCCCTACCCGGTCGGCACCTACCGCGAGGCCTGGTCGGCGTATCCGGCGCTCATCCGGCAGTACCATCCGGAGCTGAACGCCGGGATCACCCTCAGCCAGATCCCGCCGGCGGCCGACGTGCTCCTCCTCTGGGAGTGCGAGAGCGGCCATCGGTTCGCCGCGACGCCCGACGAGCAGCGCTCGCGTCCGGGCCGGGTGCGGCGACGGTCGGCATGGTGCCCGGAGTGCGCCGGAACGGCCCGGCCCGCGATCGCCCTCCCGATGCGCGCCTCGGTGGCATCACCCGTGACCTCGCCCACGCCTCCGCTCCCGCGAGAACCACTCGCGGGAGAACCACCCCCGGGAGAACCGCCCCCGGGAGAGCCGCCGCTCGATGAGCCCGCCCCGCGGACAGTGCTTCGCGCGCGTCGGCGGAAACCCGCGCCGGCCCTGTGCGCCCTCACGCCCGAGGTCGCCGTCGGCGAGCCGTTCGTCAGTGTGTGCGCGCCGAAACCCGCATCGGCGGTGGAGGCGCGGCTGCGCGCCGACGTGTTCGGCCGCCTGGCCGTCACGCCCGGGCTCACCGCGGTGCGGGTCGCCCGTCCGTTCTTCCAGCACCTGGAGGTGTGGCCCGACATCCTGCTCCCCGAGCTCCGCGTCGCGATCGAGTACGACAGCATCGGGCGCCACGGCCTCGAGCACGTCGGCGGGCGGGAGGCCGTGGATCGGCGGAAGGACCGCGCGCTGCGAGGGGCGGGGTGGGAGGTCGTCCGGATCCGCACCGGTCGGCTCGCGCCGCTCGGCCCTTACGACCTCGTCCTGCCGCAGTGGAACCGGCGGGCGCTCGACCGGCTTATCGAGATGCTGCGCGCGATCCGCGGTCCGCTCTTCGTGGATCCCTACCTGTCCTGACCCCAGGTCAGGGCAGCGCCCGCGTCAGGTCAGCGTCTGCGCGCCGATGACGGCCAGGAGCTGCAGCTTCTCGGAGCTCTCACTCCCCGGCTCCGCGGTGTAGACCAGGAGCCGGTGCGACTGCTCGGGATCGAGCAGCGTCTGGCACGACAGCGTCAGCAGCCCGACCTCGGGATGCAGGAAGTGCTTGACGTCGGGCGGATGGATCCGGATCGCTTCTGCTGCAGGTGGATCCGGGGGGCGGGGCGAAGCTGTTCCTCGGCGACACCGTGCTCACGAAGGATGCTTCCGGGGCGGTGACGGGGGTGCGGACGTACGCGCAGGATGGGGCGTCGCCGGTGGAGCGGACCACCACGACGGGGGTGACGGGTTCGTCGCTGGTGTGGCTGTTCAGCGATGTCGACGGGACGGTCGATACGCAGACGGTCGCGACCTCGGGGGCGACGACGAGTCAGTACCGTGACCCGTTCGGCAACGGCATCGGTGCCGGCACGGGGGTGTGGGGAGACGGCAACGGGTTCCTGAACAAGCCCGCCAGTACCTCGACAGGCCTCACATCGCTCGGGGACCGGTTCTACGACGCCACGCTCGGGCGGTTCGAGTCCGTCGATCCGGTGTTGGCGGTCGGGAATCCGCAGCAGGTGAACGGGTACTCGTACGCCGGCAACGACCCGATCACCAACACCGACCCGTCCGGCGACTGCTATGAGGCCGATACGGGTGCTCTCACTCACAACGTGAACTGCGCGCTCGGGCATGGTGTGACGGCGGCGAGTGCGTCCACGGTCGCGTCGATGTACGCGAAGGTGAACGGGACCGGTAACACGACCGCCTGGCTGAGGTCGTACAACCGGGCCTCGTACTTGCACAGTCTCGCGCGGAGCACGTCGGGCTCCGCTCACGGCTCGTGGGACAACTACGGCGGCGCCTACGGTAAGCCGTCGCCGCAGGCGGCAGCGATCTCCGCGGGAGTCGGGTTGACAGTCGTCTCGGTCGGGCTGGCCTTCATCCCCATCGCCGACGGAGCCGACACGGTCACCATCCCCGCCGCCGGAGCAGAGTTCACGTCGGCGGCGGAGATGAGCGCCGACGTCGATAGCTCGCTTGACACGCTGATCTATCGCGGACTTTCCAACGATCATCACGTGTACGGGGAGGCACTGGAGGGCGAAGCGTGGCCCGGAGATGTATTAGGGAGCGACGATGCCGTAATTCACAACTCGGGCGCAACAGAAATGACTCGGCTCACGAGTTGGAGTACGGACCGGTCCGTTGCTGTGAGGTTCGCGACGAAGGGAGGTAGAACCTCAGGCGTGATCCTTAAGACGCGACTTGCCGAATGGGCGGATAGGGTCGTGGTGAGTCCTGACAGTTTCGATGAGTCTGAGGTTTTGATTCGCGGCGTGATGAGGGGGCTGGACGTGGAGGGTGTGCATTGACATCGTCGATCTTGAAGTCCACGGTCGACGTCTTGACCTCAAAATCCAGCAACGATGTTGGTGACGTCGCGGGTCTCAAGCTGGCGCTCGCGGAGGTTCCCGACGGGCTGATATCTCTCGCGGTGACTTCGCCCGATCGTCTAGCTGAAACCGCATCGTTGAAATATGGATTTGCGGAAGAGCGTGGACTTCGAGTCCCGGGATGGAGGGACGCCGTCCAGCAACTGCGCTCGCACTCAGGCACGTCGATTTGGACATTCGCGTTTACGGCGGCCGGTGGTCAGTTCTTGGTCGCACTCTCCAGTCGCCTGGACGAGTTGATTGCTGTGCTGGAGGTGAGGACAGACTCCGGCACCCGTTCAGACGGTCGGGAGGTGCTCCCGTCCTAGAGCCGGTGTGATCGCGCAGAGACGTCCGCAGGCACCCGCGCGGTCGGCAAGGCGTGCAATGCGTACCTGATTCAATCCCCGCGGAATTCTGCAATGTACAGGTGATCAACATCACGTCGACGGTTCTGCAGCGTGTGCCATGATTGCAACGCACGCGATGACATTCAACGGTGGGTACAGTCGCGAGCTCAAGGATTCGATCACGCCGATCGTTGAGGAGCTTCGTAGAGCTGTGTTCCGGCTCGACGCGGAACGTTGGTACGCGACTTCACGTTGGGCCTTGCCTCCGGGAAAGGCTTTGGACCAGGTTCCTTATGATTTCCCGGTTGAGTACATTCAGACGGCGGGGAGTGCAGATCGGCTGACTATGGAGATCCGCGAGCTGGTTGACGGTGTCCCCGTCCAGTATGTGATCGGCCGTCAAGCCTCTTCGGCTTTGGCTGCGACGGACTGGGCGAGTGTCAGGTGGTCTGACCATGAAGTTCCCGTGTTGGGAAATGAGGTCTTGACTGCGGAAGACGCCTTCATCCTCTTTTCGGCGTACCACGCCGGCGCACCGCTTCCTAGCGGATACGTCAGGCGTCCCCGGTAAATCTCGCGTACCTCCGCCAGACCGCGACGGGACCTGAAGGTGTCGTATTCAATCGCACCCAGCTGGATTCCGTCTCCTTTCCGGAACGATGAGCGGTGTGCGGTTCGATCAGCGGACTGAGGAAGATGAGCGAGAGCCTCACGAGTTCGTTGACGTGCAATTCGAATCAAGCCAAACGCGCGCCACACTTCCGGATGGGTCCCAGCGCTACTATGACGGGCTGGCACTGAAGAGCGATGGCACCTGGGAGGGGATTGAAGTGAAGAGCGGCAACGCGAGTCGGAGCGGTTCGCAGCGAGCCTTCGACGATGCAGTCGGTTCTGGTGTGCCCGCGACCGCGATGCTCGAAGGGAAGCCAATTCAGATCACCTCCACCTACCTTCAGAGGGTTTACTGAGTATGAAGGCGACCCACGCAGTGACCTATAACGGTCAGTTCAGCGGCCCCCTCAACGGAGCGTTCTGGCCCGTTCCCGAAGAGATTCGTCGGGCGATCAATCGGCTCGAGGGTAGTGAGTGGTATGCCGTCTCGCTATGGGCATTGCCGCCCGGGAAAGATGTCGACCAGGTCCCGGCAGACTTTCCTGACGAATACATCCAGACGGCGGGGAGGTCCGATCGCCTCACGGTCGAGATCCGTGAGGTAGTGAACGGTGTGTCGATTCAGCAAGTCATCGGGCGCTCGACCCCGGCTGAGTCGGGCTGGGAAACGGTGGCATGGGACCGGTTCGAGGTTCCTGTGCTGAAGAACGAGTTACTTACGGCTGCCGACGCGGTGAACCTCTTTCTGGAGTATTACGAAAGCAAGCAAGTGCCGACGGGCTACAACAAGCGACCTCGCTGATCGATCTGATCGGGGAGTGCAGCGAGAGCGACGAAGCCTACGTCGCAATCAGCCTCGACGCAGAGGATGATCACGCAGCGCTCTGGGCGGAGATTCGAGCGCCCTGGGCGAAGCTGTCCAGGTTGAAGTCTCACCGACCCCGTAAAGCCAGCCAGCGCAAGTAGGTTGCCACTTCCACAGGTTGACGTGGCGGTACAGAACGAACAATCGACCGCACGATTGATGTTTCGGGAATTGAGTTTAGGTTGTTCAGATGACCACCGACCTCCGTCCGTTCCTCGTTGCATACGACTACGGCACGGGCGGACTCTGGGGTGTATTCCTGGCAGATGCGAGTGAGGCGATCACGCGTCAGTACCCCGAGTTGACGGTCGTCGGAAGCCGTCCCGATTGGATGAGTGCTGAACGGCATCAAAGTCTGATGTCCGATCCCTACATTCTCGATGCGCCGCCTCGAGGAATGCTCCTCACGTTGCTCGCCGACCGAAGGTCTGAGTCTGAGCCGCCGCGAGCGTGAGACGGTCTCCGATCGTCGGGGATGTGATCATCGAGGTTGCGGAGGCAACATGTTTGACGATCTTCTGAAGCGGGTTGGTGCGGACGAATCCGTTCGGAAGATCGACGTCGGCTCGTTACCCGATCTCTTCGAGAGCGCAGGGGGTTTGACGATCGGAGGTGGCCTCCTTCGGGTTCACACGATCGAGTCCGCAACTGCGGCAGCGGAGCTTGTTCAAGCGGCCTACCCGGAGTATGCGGGGCGCGTTTCCTGCTTTGCCTTCGATTGGGCTGGTCGCCAGTTCTCCGTCGATCTGCGTGATACACGCGACATTGTCCAGATGTTCGAGATCGGCACTGGTCAGGTGCTGGAGATCCCCGCAGACCTTGAGGGCTTCTTTGACGAGGAGATTGTGCAATACACCGATGCGGCCCTCGGCGAATCGTTCTTCTCGGCGTGGCTCGGTGCTGGTGGTGGTGAGCCTGGTTTCCACGAATGCGTTGGCTATCGGAGACCTCTCTTTCTCGGAGGGGTCGATGATGTCTCGAACCTTGAGTTGACCGACCTGTCCGTCTACTGGACCGTCTTCGGACAGCTTCGGGTCAAGACGCGCGGCCTTCCTCCCGGCACTCGTGTGGGCCGAGTGGGCATCGAGTGACCAAGTTCCCCTTCACGCTTCGCTGACGGACTCGCGCGGTCGAATGCTGCATCCGCGGCTGAAAGGATCGACCGCATGTGCAGGTTTCGACAGCGCGGCGCGCCAGCCCCCGGACGCGTCGGGTAGCGTGCGCTCCGCGAGCGACCCGGCCGCGCGTGTGACGATGACGGGCTGGGGGAGTTGACCCGAACCTAGGCCACGCCCCCCGCACCCACGGCCCCGGCGTCCCGGACCACGCGCGACACCCGGACCGTGAGCGAAGCGGGGGTGCCGCCCAGCGCTTCGCCCACCGCGATTGCGGCGCGGCGGGCCGTGTCGACCGAGGGCGAGGCATCCGTCACGCCGATGCTCACCTCGACGGTCAGTCCGTCGGTGTTCTCCGTGACGGCGGAGAGCGGGGCGTCGGCGTCCAGAGTGGTACGCAGCACGCGCGCGGCGAGCGGACGGGCGGCGTATACGTCGACGACGCCGTCCACGGCGCGGAGGGCGTCGTCCACCCGGCGGGCGAGCGGTTCCAGGTCGCTCATCGCTCGCCCCCTTCGGCGTCGAACGAGTGGAGGGAGTCGACCGTGACGTCGATCGACGCGATCCGCAGCGGCGTGTGCGTCGCGAGGGCATCCGCCGTCGCGCGGCGCATGTGGTCGGCGGCGCGCTGCATGCGCTGCCCGTAGGCGACGCTGATCGCGACCTCCACCCGGACGCCCTCCTCGGCGTCGTCGAGGTCGCCGACGATGCGGGTCCGTTCGACGATCACGCCGGGGAGCGCGTCGCCCGTCTCGCGCACCATGGCGCGGATGGCGCCCTCCGTGATGACGAGGCGTGCGCCTTCGTCGTCCGCGAGGGGGATGTCGCGGCCCGCCCGCACCTCGCGGGTGACCTCGCGCATGACGGCGTCGAACCAGGATGCCTCGACCTCCGCGGCCTCGGCATCGACGAGTTCCTTCGACACCGCACTCATCCGGGCCAGCGAGTCCAGCACCGCCTGGCATTCCGGGTTGGCGTCGATCTCGGGGATCGCCGGCATGCGCCCGCGATCGAGGTAATCCGAGAGGTCGTCGAGCGTATAGCCCGAGCCGCCGATTCCGTCGTCGTCCATGATGCTCACCTCCACTCCTCCATCAAGTCCAGCAGCGCACGCCGGGCGCGCGCGAGCCGACCGCGCACGGTCGCCGCGGGCACTCCGGTCTGCTCTGCGATCTCGTCGTAGCTGTACCCGCCGACCTCGCGCAGCAGCCAGGCCGTGCGCACCTCTTCCGGCAGCGTCGCGAGGGCGCCGCGGAGAGCCTCCAGCTGCGAATGGGCAACGGTCTGCGACTCCGGGCCGTCGACCGTCGCCGGCAGTTCCAGCTCGTCGATGTCGGCGACCGGACGCCGGCTGCGCAGGCGGTCGGTGGCCTTGCGCGACACGATCCGCAGCATCCACGCCCGAACGCTCTCGGGCTCGGTCAGCTCGTCGAGCTTGTCCCACGCCGTGATCAGCGCCTCCTGCACGGCGTCGTCGGCATCCGCACGCGAGCCCGTGAGCCGCGTCGCGAACGCCACGAAGAACGGGCCGTGCCGCCGCACGAGAACCCCGAAGGCCACGGCATCCCCGTCGGCGGCGCGCTGCGCGAGGATCCCGTCGGATGCCTCGGCCAGCGTCATCGAAGACCTCTCAGCGTTCTGCCAGGAAACGGACGTGACGAATCCCATCCGACATGCGTCTACGTGTCGAACCACCCTACGGCAGGCCACCAGCCCGCCGGGGCCCGACAAAGGAGAACGAAAATGGCACAAGCCGCCAACACCCCCGTCACGACCGAGACCTCGAACGGCAAGACCGTCATCGTCGACTCGGTGGTCGCCAAGGTCGCCGGAATGGCGGCCCGAGAGGTGCCCGGCGTCCACGCCCTCGGCGGCGGCGCGGCCCGCGTGCTCGGCAGCATCCGGGAGGCCGTCGGCGCGAAGGACCTCGCGCAGGGCGTGCAGGTCGAGGTCGGTGAGACCGAGGTCGCGGCCGAGCTCTCGATCGTCGTCGACTACCCCGAGCCGCTGCAGCGGGTCGCCGACGAGGTCCGTTTCGCCGTCGCCCAGGCCATCACCGAGCTCGTGGGCATGCAGGTCGCCCGCATCGACGTCACCGTGGTCGACGTCTTCGTCCCCGGCGACGACGACACCGACGAGCCGACCGTCCGATGAGCGCCGTCGCGATCGGCGGCGCCACGGGTGTCGTCCTGGCGTTCGCCGCCCTGGCGTTCGGCTTCTGGGGCTTCCTGCTGGTCGCCGTGCTGGGCCTGCTCGGCGCGTTCGCCGGTGCGGTGTGGTCGGGTCGGCTCGACCTGCGCGCCGTGACGGATGCCGCGCGCGGACGGCGGTCGGCATGACCACCGCGGATGCCGCGGCCGGCGCGCCGCTGCCGGGCCGGGTCGTCGTGACGACCCGCGCCCAGCAGCGCGTGTTCGCCGCGCTCGCGGCCGAGGAGCTCGGCGCCACGGCGCGCGCGACCCGCGTCGCGCTGAGCGACGAGGTCGGCCGCGTCCGGGCCCGCATCACCGCCCCCGCCTCGATGCGACCGGAGGACGGCGCGCTGCTCACGCGCGTCGACGCCGCCCGCCGTCGCGTCGCCGAGGACGGCGCCCGCCTCACGGGTGCCGCCATCGGCTCCGTCCTCATCCACGTCACCGCGGCCCGCGGGGCCGCCGCGAAACCTCGGAGGGTCTCATGATCGATCGTCCGCTCCGCGTCGCCGCCCGGCGCCTGCGGCACCGCTCGCGCAGCGTCGCGGTGTCGATCGCCCTCGTGGCGACCGCCCTCGTCGCCGTGTGGGTCGCCGTCGAGTCGGTCCTCGCCGCCCTCGGCCGGCCCGCCCTCCTGTGGGCGCCGGCTCGGACGGTCGAGATCGTGCGTGCCGGCGGGCCGGCCGTCGTCGCGGTGGGAGCCGTGCTCGCCGTCCTCGGCCTCGTGGCCGTGGTCCTCGCGTTCCTGCCCGGGCGACTCGCCCGGCGGGAGCTGCCCGACGGGCGGGCCGTGTACGTCGTCGACGACGAGGTGCTCGCCTCCGGGATCTCCCGCGTCGCGGCCCGTGCGGCGCGCGTCGGCTCGGACCAGGTCCGGACCGTGGTCTCCCGTCGTCGCAGCACCACCCACGTCCGTCCCACGACGGGCTTCCCACCCGACGCCGCCGTGACCTCCGACAGCGTCACCGCCGCGGTGGACGGGCTCGGACTCCGTCCCGCACCCCGAGCATCCGTCGTCATCGCACGATCGGGGGTGGCAGCATGACCCGCAGCGCCCGCACGCTCAACCGCGTGCTCCTCCTGCTGGTCGGGCTCGCCGCGATCGGCGTGGGCGCCGTCATCGGCATCCCCGGTCTCCTCGCGCGGGTCGCGCTCCCCGACCTCACCGATCCCGTGACGCTGTGGACGACGGCGGCCGTCGCAACGCTCGTCGCCGCGCTCGCTCTGGCCTGGACGTTCACCCGCGGCCGCGGCCGCTCCACGAGCGCGCTGCGCACCGACGACGTCGACATCGACACGAGCGTGGTCGCAGCGGTGGTCCGCGATGCACTGGGCTCGAGTCCGGACGTGCTGTCCGTCGACGCGAGTGCGTTCGCGCGGCGCCGCTCGCGTCTCGTGCTGCTCACGGTCCGCACCCGGCGTCATCCGGACCTGCCGGTGCTTCGCGGCCGACTGGCCCGTGCGGTCGAGACGCTCGACACGGCGCTCGGCACGGAGCTGCCGCTCGTCGTGCACATCACCCGAGGCGTGGGGACGCGGTTCGCCAAACCCCGCACCACCCACTGACCCGCGTCCTGGCAGAACACCGGCCACGGCGCATCCGACGCCCTGCATATCGGCAGGGACCTCCGAAGAACGAAAGGGAAAGAACGATGGGAATCTCCGACGACATCAAGAACACCGCCCAGGACCTCGCGGGCAAGGCCAAGGAGGCCGTCGGCAAGGTCACCGACAACGACAAGCTCGTCGCCGAGGGCAAGGCCGAGCAGCTGAAGGCCGACGTCAAGAAGACCGGCCAGGACGTCAAGGACACCCTCACCGGCGACAAGTGAGCGGGATCGCCCGTCTTCACTGAGTGACACGGATGCCGCGGGCGCACGTCGCCCCCGCGGCATCCGTCGTCTCCGCCCTCCGTCAGCGGCGCGTGGTGTGCACCGTGAGGCTCCCCGGCCCCGTCCGCTCCGACGAGTCCAGGTCGAGCATCGTCCCGGCGGGGAACAGCCGGCGCCCGTCACCGACCGCGGCCGGGAAGGTGATGAGCCGGTACTCGTCGATCAGGTCGGCCTCCTGCAGCGCGCGGACGATCGTCCCGCTGCCGATCACCACGAGCGTGCGGTCTGCGTCGCGGACCCAGTCCGCGAGCGGCCCCGCGACGGCGCGGGAGTTCGTCCACGCCCCGTCGGGGAGGGGTCGCGTCGTGACCACGGCCTTGTCGGCGGCGTTCATCGCCCGGGCGAAGTCCGTCTCGCGCGGTGGCCACAGCGTCGCGAAGTGGTCCCACGTGCGCCGGCCGAAGAGCAGCACACCCGTCCGCATGAGCTCGCCCAGCTGGAACTTGTCGCCCGCCACGCCCTCGGGCCCGTAGCGCATCGCCCAGCCGCCGAACGGCGTGCCGCCGCTGCCGTCCGGATCCTCGACCACGCCGTCCAGCGTGATGTACTGCACGACGATCACCCGTGCGTCGTCCGTCGATCCCATTCGTCCTCCTCGTGTCAGGGG
>JGI26531J51214_10001644_pt1 | contig 15576 bp, 16 predicted proteins | sample ThiBiot_500_biof_2_FD_51214 | JGI IMG/M metagenome (IMG submission 51214)
GGATTTAAAAGTATCGTGTTTCACATTAATTTATTTCATTTTCTACAACTAAAGCAGCGTATTAACGTTTCTTTAAATTTTCTTTTATAAAATTCTGACGGAACAACAAATACGATGAAAACAAGCATGGACGGCGTAAATGAAATAAAATAACCAGAGAGATATAGCCAACGATTTTCAGATACATCGACACATCCAGATATTAATGAAATAATTAAACGAGGTAAAGACAATACAAGTAAGATGATTGAACTAATCAATGGTTGTTTGTGTTCTTTGAGTTGTTCTATTGCATGATGTCTGTATCTTTGTGCATTTCGAGCAGTTAGTTTTTGTCGAGCAGTTCCAAGAATAATATATAGAGCCGATAAGAGATTTATAAGAAATGGAACAATAAGATGAAAAAATAAGATAATTGTATTATAATTTTGAATAGATACTGAATATGTAGTCGTGCACAGTACATGTTGTTCGGTAGTATATATAATAGTTTGATTCAATATGTTCATTGATTGATTTGACTGGTTTTGATAATGATATCGTTCAGTTTTATATTCAAATACATTACGATGTAAAGGTTCATGAATGAATGTAATTGTGACAATAATTGGTAGTAAGATGATGATTCGACGTGCAGCTCGTCGACTTTGTGTTAGATTGAAGCTAATACCCTTGAAAACAGCAATCGTTCGTTCAGCAGCTACACAAGCATTTAACCAAGCATCGACATAGACGAAAATTTTTAAGAGAAATTCAGTGGATATACAACCAATTCGAAAAGCAGAAGAATTCGTAAATGGATTCATTTTAGCCAATAGAACAAATAGAAATTTAATAGTAAACATTGTAATTGTAAAAAACGAAGTTATCGATGATGCTAACAGATAAATTCCACAACCGATTTTTCGTATTTCTCGATTTTGAAATGTGATAAACGAGAGAACACTATTAACAATACCACCAACAAATACGATTGCTGTCATAGCTATGCTTATTTTTACAATCAATGATTGACCAGTTAATGATGTGTACGATCGAATTTCGCCACGTAAGATATCATCAAGTATTAGACCAATGCCTTTTTTATGTGAATGACATTGATCACCGATAATGCATTTAGTTCGATTTCGAATTCGATTTACATTCATACTAATATTATTTGGACCGAGCACAAAGATTGAAAACAATCCTCGTTCATCTGAATCATATGTTGTCACAACAAGATCGTATTTAGTATTCATCACGAGATGAATAGTCAATTGAAATTTGTACATACTACAAGTATAATTCGTTTCCACAAGTAAATTATTACTTGGATTGAATGGATCAAATTGATTTCTATAAATGTATCCATAGATTTTCACAGTACTATTAATTTCAAAACCGTATATGCCATTTTCTGGCACAATTATTTCGATAGTTTCGTAATGAAATTTTCCCATATCACAAATACGAGAATATGTTTGACTGTTTTGTGTTAATTCTGATGTAAATGTTGATGAGATCATTTTCATAGGACGGTAAAATATGTTATCGGGACCAGATGTAATAATGGAGATTTTCGTTAGATCATGTACACGATTTGATGCTACCAATAGAATATACGATTGATTGACTAACAAGGTAGTTTTCAATTGAAACTGAAAATTTAAACAACCATCCACATTCGATATGAGTAAATTCTTGAATGGATCGAATGGATGAAAATATTCTTGGTAAAGACTACCATGAGGATTTGCATTGATGCCTTTACTCAAAATCGTATATAAACCAGATGTATCAACATTGATTTGTATTGCATCATAATGAAATATTGATGAATCACATGATTTATGATTGTAAGTCGGTGTTTCTGGTGTGATTATTGATGAATATATTCGCGTGATAACTCGGGGAATATTTTCTTTCAAGAAAAATATGTTGTCTATTTATTTTCAATATTATTTGTATATTTTATTGCTTACTGNAATCAGCAAGATTGACATCATAAAGTCCAGTGACGAGTATGGAAAATGCTCCAATCTGAAGTGGNCTATATGTTGTTACAACTAACACATAACTAACATTCACTTGTAAATTAACTATGATCTCAAATTGACTATCGCATTTAACTTCATGAATATCTTTCAACAAGTTCATCATAGGATTGAACGGATCAAAATGTTTTTCATAGATATAGCTCATAGGAATGAATGTGGCATTGCTATTAATACGATAAATATCANTTNTTTTCACTTTGATTTCAATGGCAATATAATAATAGGCTGGTGCTGCACAATCAACTCGTGCATAGAGTTCACTTTCTGTTGTTAATGCTGATGAATATATTGTCTGTTTACCAAGAGATTTATTTGTTNCCTCTAAAATGAGAATAAACCAGTTTCTTATACACAAAAATAGAAATTCTACTATCTGCTTACGAGCTGCAGTAACATTGACTGCATGTGGACCATTGATAAGTAACGAAAAATTTCCTGTACCACGCATAATATTAGATCGTACAACGATGAAATATCTTCTCTGAGATTCAAAATAATTAATAAATTTCACCTGAGTACTATGACAGCTTCCAGCGCTCTCAAGGATTAAATTGCCCAAAGTAAGAAATGGATAAAAATTATCTTCATACAAATGAATGTACATATCAATAGTACCATTAACGGAAAAACTGTAAACAGCAGATANAGGTACATATATTTCCATTAGTTCGTAGAAACGTTCTCCTGCTCTACAACTTCCTATTGCATAAATCAAACTTTTCATTGTAATAGTCGATGAATATATTGTTTCTATTGTTGCTAAATCTGATGAAAATTGTGTTCGTTTTGATGTAGTCATTGTATTGTCTGAAAACACCTACGTTTTTCTTTCGANAAACTTTAAAAGATATACTCACTGCAAGTATTCGTTACNAGAAAAAACTTTTGAATACGATAATTTTTTCGATCGGACACATATATATTTCCTTGTGTATCAAAAGCCATATTCTCTGGATGATATAACTCATAAGATGCCGAGCCATGTGATCTGCTACAACCAATTAAACATCGAAAGCCATTCAGTTCCGATCTAATTATGCGATTATTTTCAGTGTCCACAATATAGAGATGATCATTGCCATCTACCATAACTGCAGTTGGGTATCGAAGCAGCATCGATCCTACTGTTTCAGATACTGTAATTCCAACAAATTGTCCTGCTTTAAAAAATTGAACTCGATGATTNAAACAATCTGCAATGTATAAGTCAAGATTATCNTTAACGAAGATACCACGAGGATTTCGAAGTGATGTTGATGTTGTTCCTGCAAAACCAACACCTGCAACAATTGCTATTGAATTATGATTTTCATTTAATGATTTTGTAGCAATTTGATGCGATTGAGACATCGAACAATAGAGAATACCATTAGCTGTAACAAAGAGATCGTAGCAACTGTCACAAAAATATGCGATATTCATATATGTCGATGTGATCCAATCGAATTTCTGCACTCGACCATTTGCAGAATACGGAACAATATAGATATCACCTGTTCGAGTAACGAATAATCCACTCGGATATAAAGTACGACCAGGAATTAGAATAAACGGATTAGTACTGTTTGCAAACAATATTTGAATTTTATTGATATTTTCATTTCTGATATAGATAGTATCATTTTGATCGAGATAAACATAACTTGTTTCTAAACTAACAAGACTTTTATTTGCAATAGTTATACCAGTTTGATTCCAAGATGTTGTAGGACAAAATTTCGGCTGATTGTACGATGTAACTAAAAACAAACAAACANACAAAAAATCATCATTTGTACATAGTTTATATTTTACTTTTTGCCAATTGATAAAGAATAACTAAACCACACAACCACATGAGTCTGCCTTAACCATTCACTTTATTCTACGACCATAATATGAGTATGATAGACATTCTTTTTCTATCAATAGTGTAATAGGATATTTATGAATTCAGAAATGATTCAGGATGCAACTATCACGTGCATAAATCAACCATATTTGTAAAATAATTTTCAATGGTAATAGCTTGATAATCTAACAATAATGGCAGTAAAATGATTATTCTTATCATTATGAATATCATTAGAAACAGGTGATAAATATGCACGTATTTTCTATAATCAATCTTTTATTGAAATTTATTTCTCTTGGTCTTGAATCAGTTATCATCTTTCAGTTTCGACACGATCAACATATTAGTTAATAANTTNGATTACAATCAATCGTCTGTTAATAACTGTCTTATATCCAACTTCGTTGATATTTATTTCAATCACTAAAAANGACAATCAGTATCATTTTCTGTGGCCACACAGTTGTTTCATCAGGTGGCCCTNGAGATCCATCAATAATTGCTTTAACAGGATCAACATTTTCGAATTCATCTTTGAAAAATATGCCCGCTATTTAAATAATCTCTAATTCCACATGTTCAAAACCATATTTTTTTATTATCTATCGAATCTATTCGAAAAAGAAAGTCCTNATTTCTTNCCAACGGTCGTTACAGGATGACGAAGAGGCAGATAAGGAATNATTGATCGTCCCCAAATCCAATTCTTATATCGTCGATAATGTTCATTTTCTCCAAAAGTTACAACGGGTACTAACGATGCACTAGAATAAAAACAAGACTTTTTCGTTTTATCTTTTTCATTCTATAATTAAACATTCACTAACCCATTTTCTAATGCTAATCGTACAAAACCTTTTCGATTTTTTAAATAAAATATCATCCTTTGATATTGTGTTAAATTCAGCTCTTTCATACCACCAATCACAATAACAATTGCATTACCTTGGCCAGCTGAACCATTTACAAAATATTCACAACTTTCTCGTGAAACACGGCATGCACCTAAAAATAACAAAAAAAACAAGACATTCGATGATGGGCTTTAATTATAATATTTTCATTATTACCTAGTTTAAGAAAAAATTCACGTGAAAATGGTACGAGAAATTGAAAACGAAGAATCATTAAATGAGGGCGAATACCAGGAAATAAAGTTGAAAACTGCGTTGCTTCTGTTAGGAAATTGCCTCCAGCACCAACAGTTGCTAGGCCATGTGGATGGTAACCAAAAATATAATTTCGATTCGGATCAAGATCTTCAGTTTTGATTAATTTCAATGAAAAATAATTCGCAAATATTGACCAAAGTGATATCGACGTAAATAATTCGACCATCGTCCTCCTCGAACATCTGCATATCGATCAATATACATCCAACTACTATAAATCAAAACAATGAGTAATGTTATCCGTAAGGACCAGAAATAGGCTAAGAAAATGCATATGAACAATGGTAAAAAAGGCGAAAAAAGTATTAGTGTAAAAAGAACAAATGAAGTCAAATCTTCAATCGAATTCTTCATTATTGTCTTTTCATTGACAATATCTATTTGTTGTTGTTGTTGCTTTTTTATTCTTCTGTTCTTATGTTATGTGAAAATGAGTACTCGATAGAAGTTCGAAAGATGTCATCAGTGGTGTAGATATAATTATACCTTTGATACATCGATTTTATTTTTATTTGAAATATACAAGATAGATAGACAGACAACATTTAATCATAAACTTTAGAAAGCAGTTTATTCGGCGGTAATTGCACTTGGTTTTTGAATCACTGGGTGATTTCATGTTTTGATTGATCCAGCAGTTGTTGATATGGGTGCCGTTTGATTAAATCGTTCTAATCGTAGAATAGTAAATAATCGTTTTTTTATTGCTGGTTGTCGAGATAGAATAGCGAATGGCATTAAGATTGACCAGCAATATGTGAGATTATTTGCATAAAAATACGGTGTTGTAAAAAACCATGGATCGACAATTCCAAGTAGTACGACAATAATCAATGGTTGATTGAATGCTAAAAATGCGAATGTAACTGGTAAAAGTTGTAGGAACATTTTACGTGTACGTTTCCAAGTATCACGTTGAATTAATCGTTTGCTAATCTTTCGTTTCTGATAGAGAACATGTGAAATAAGTAGAATAGTAAATAGAACTGCTAAGAACGATGGCACGAGATTTAGTATGATCATATTTCCATTTTGAAGTGCTAAACTACCATCGATTAAGAAACATGGTAGATTACAACTCATGACTGTAAACTCAAAATAAACTTGTTGACATGGATATAGAACAACGAAATATGTCAGCCAACCAAAAATGAATGAAGTAATAATCATAGCTGATAGATAGTACATGATGAAACGTCGAATACTATTTTTCATGATAATTTGTTTGAAAAATATTGATAGATAACGTTCTAAACTGAACAATGCCATAAGCCATAAACTTAATGAATACAAACCACAATCATAAATATACCAAAACATGCAGAATGATATAGGATTTGTTAAGAATTGAATAAAATAATACTGTTGAAGATATGTTAATATAAGTGGTATATCAATTGAAGTTACTAAAAATGCAGCAATAAGAAGATAGATGATAGTTTGATTCAATGGATGTTGTTGACGAAGTTCAGATAAACGAATAAAATAATAGAATAATAAAATACTGCATGGAATTGAGACCATTCCGAGTATCGAAAATATGTAGAAAACAACCTGTTGTTCTACAGGCACTTGGACCGATATCGCATCTGTGCTAATATCAATGGTTGTATTGTTGTATGCTGTAGTTGACATTTTGAAACTCTCTATACGTATGTGAGTCAATAAATGAAATGAAAAGCGACTAATTTTATCTATAATCTGAAATAAAAATAAACCGCTTTTCTCACTAAATATAATCTTGTTGTTTTCATCAATAAAAACAAACAAAAAATATGATGCGAATGTCAACCAAAGATCAAGCGCACGAGCACTATTGTATTTATCTAAAGTCAATCAAAGGGGAAAAATCATAAAAAATGGAAGAGAGAATTCTTAAAGCGGATCAAGCTCAAGCAATTTTGCTGAAAATTGATGTGAGCTTATATGAGTAAGAGTAAAAAAACGTTCAAAAACACTTCAATATTGGAAATGGTTTATAAGCTACTTTTAACATGCAGTTTAATCATGCACAAAGTCAATTTGCTTTAAAACTAAGACTTGGAATCTGAGAGAATATTTAAAATTAGAATGAATGTATAGAGAATTTCTTAATTTGTGCAGAAGAGTGAATAATTAAGGACAATTAAATATAATTTTTTTCTGTCTGTTGGAGTTCATAGGATTTAGAAGTGAATCGATAAGCACATTCTGCTGACGTCAATAAAATACAGAACGGTTAGGCTCCTATACGTAGTCTGGAAGATTTGACAAAATATCATCTTCTTATTGAAGTTATTCTCCTTTGACATGAAAATAAAAATAAATTAATTAGTGACTTAACTTAAGTATTTAATATCAACGTCAGCGTTAAATTGTAATTATAAGATTTCAACAAAACAAATATGTTGCTATATGAGTTTTCTCGTTCTTCGAATAGATCTTCGATGTTTTTTGAATAAAACTGTGATAATAAGAAAAATGGCAAACCAAATCACCAATAGAAAGCAATACCATAAGACACGATGTCGATTGTAATAGATATAGAGTATCATTAGAGTATCTCGATGAAACCATGTACCACCTTTTGTTTTCCAAAATATAGAACGATACGTTTTGTGATCAAGTAAACGTACAATGTGTTGATCGGTTTGTTTGAAAAAATATTCTTGAATACTGGCATACAATGGACCAACACTGAATAAAATCGTGACGTGATAAACAAAATAATTATGATTGAAATAATGTAATCGTGAAATGAATTGTTTAAATATTGGATGACCGAGAGTACTAATCATAAAATTATTTTGAATACCAAATAATTCGCCAGCTGGAAAAAGTGCAAGATGAGTTGAACTTGCATCGAGTGCTTCCATAGTATTGACTAATTCACGAAAAGGACGATGGCAAGCATCATCCATATCAATATAAATGCCACCTAAATGATATAGAAGTACATATCGAAATGAATCAATACGTTGTATATCGTATTTATAGCGAATAAACGTATTCCAATAGAAATCAGGTTCGTGTTCTCGAACGAATTTATTCATATCTTCATGAGACCATCGACGATATTGAAAGTCCTGAGCATTTATTTTGATCACTGATTGTACTGTTTTATTCCAAACAGTTGGTACAATGTACGTACGATATGTTTGATGAATTATACGAGGTACACGTGGTGGTGACCAAGTCACATTCGTATATTGAAATAGATCGATTGTATTGATAAATTTCTTGGGTGAAGAACGTTGCAGTTCATAGCACAGAATATAAACGATTAGAAATCCAGATATGATGATCAATACATACTTGTATCTTACTTTCATTTCTTCTATAGAATAGTTTGAAAAAAAATCGATAAAACATGGAGAGGTCGACGGGTAGTGCAACCTGCTGTTCCAAATTATTCTTTCAAGAAGAAAGAATATCGAAACTTTTAATTGAATATTTCATAATTGAAATTGATATGCTTAACATCCGATTACACTGTGGTTTCAACAGTAGATGATATTACGTAAATCCGGGGTGGTGCAAAATTTTAGCGAGATATTTGTACTTCACTCGCTCTTAGGCGTCAGAAAAGATGTACCGAAAACGTATGAAAGAAAAATTAGACTTTTTGCACTTATTTTTTTATAAAAGTTAGAATCTATTCAGAATGAAAACTAGATAATGAATAAAATCGTTAGGATTTGTTATTAAATATTAATTATAAATGTTTTTCATGGCGCATCTTTTGAAAGAAAAATCAAGTGTGTATTATTTTCTAAGCTAAAGATATATCAAAAATTTAAAAAACAAAAACTTCCATGGAAATTCGTTGCTTTGAAAAGTTGCGGCCATTTTTCTATACATTTTAGTACAAAACCAGAGGGTGACGAAACAATTCTGTCGTTGGAAGTAGATTTATCAAATTTTTATTTGAAAAATAGAAAGAATCTGTACTATTATCAGATTCTCGTTCTAATGTGAAAATAAATGACCAGAAATTAATTACGTCTTCTTTTATTCTATTAGATTAGAATTTATTGTTGTTTATGTCCGAAGAAAGGAAAAATATTGAAATAGGTGTGCACAAATATTTTCGTACGAGAGAGAACAAAAAAGATAACGAAAGATTCGCATGTAAACATACTTGATAAAAAGAATATAAAGGCAAAGTTCGTTTTGCGACTTACTTTATTCGAAACAATGGCCTTGTCGAATGTGTGTCGTTATTTTTTGCTCTTAACAATAGTTCTCTTAGGATGTAACAAATGTTATTCAACACCATTAGACGATTATGTTCGTGATAATGATCCACATTTTAATTGGACTATTATAAAAACTTATGATGAACCAGATTATAAACTATATGTTTTAAATTTTACTTCACAAAAATGGATGGATGGTAAATCGAATCTAAATTTATTTGAGTGTCGAAAAAAAAACGAAAGACTTTATTTTCAGAAACATTTTCATCACGATCGATTTGGTGGCATTACTTATGTATCTGCGTTCCACACAAATTAGTCCGAAATAATACTGCATTTATGCTTATCGATCAAGGCAGTAATACCGACGCGTACGAAAGAATTCATTTGGATTTTGTTTTGTTTAAAATATTTATTGAATATATAGTATTCCTCAACCACAAGATGCATTTGTTGCATTAACAGCTATGGTTGCTGTTGGTACTGGAAGTATTGCTGTTGATCTACAAGATATTCCCAATGCACCAATTCGATATTATGTAAGCAAAATGAGATCGAATTGATTGTTTCGAAAACTATATTCATAGAATGACCCATCGAATCGAAGTCGTCATGAAGATTCAGCTATTGCTTGGTCATGGAAAACATTTATCGATGATCCATCGAAAACAACTGTTCCTCTACTTGTACCAATGGCAAAAGTACGTCTATATGTACATCTACGTATAGAATTCAAGTTTGTTATCTAGGCTGGATATCGTGCAATGAATGCAACACAAGAATTTGCAGCTCAACAAAAGATCGACGTGCCGAAAACATTTATCATTGCTGGTGCTTCGAAAGTAAGACATTCGAATTCAATGAAAATAATTCATAAGTTCTATTTAATAGCGTGGTTGGGCAAGTCAGTTTAATGATAGAAAATTGTTTTCATAAAATGAGCGACGTTTTTCTTCTTCTTTGAAATAATTCAGCTTGGTTAACTGCTGCTGTTGATGCAGGCGAACGAATCATTGGCGCCATACCTATTGTTATGGATCTTCTTAATTTTCAAGCAGTAAGATTTGTGATTCTCGTTTTCGTTTCTATGTAGTCTATTTTCTATTCCTAGAATTTGCATCATCACTATCGAGTAAATTCGATTTCTATAAAAATATACATCGATCATAATCAAGTCAATATGATTGAATTCTAGTCGTTAGGTGGTTGGACATTTGCTTTCAATGATTATTATGAAGTAAATATTACTCGATTTATTGACACGGATAAATTAACACAAATGGCTGCAATTATCGATCCATATAGTAAAGGAATTTTTGAAAATAAAATGAAATTATAGAATTTTATTATTCGATTAGATTATTTTGATCGATATAAAAACATGAGACTTCTACAAATTCAATCGGCTGGTGATGAATTCTTTATTCTTGACAATGAAGTACGATCATCAATGATTTTCAATTTAGTAAATGGTCATCTTTTGTTCTTTATAGGCAGCATTTTGGCCTCGACTTCAAGAAATAACTGGTGGAACCTTTCTTCGGTAAATATCACCGTTTATTTTTGATCGAAAATCTAAACAATTCTGTTTTATACGACAGTCGAATGCCAAATGCAGATCATATCTGTGTTGGACATATCATGAGTTTATTTTTTACCATGCGATCATTTTATATGAGCATTTATGACGTAAGAACTTATGATACTATATGGAATGATGCCTGAATTTCGCCTTTTTTTTGTTCCTAGAAACAACCATTACCAAAAATGACATGGGTCAAAGGTTCGAATAATACTCATGGTTTTATTCGTGCAACTGTAGATTTCAGTACTGGACCTAAACCATCGGGTGTTACTGGTCTTCGTGCTCGAACACTCAATGATAAACGGTTTGTTGTTTTTTTTTGTTATTTCTAATTATATTTTATATTTTAATTTAATATTTAATTAGACGTGATTTTCGATTGACGATTGCCAATCCTGAAAATCCAACCAAAGCTATGCCAAATCCTGTCATTTGGTTTGATATTCCCGTTGTTGTTGAGGTAGAAAAACAAAATCCTACAATTTCATATTTGAAATACGTATATTTCTAGTCACAAACGGCTACAACTATTGTTTATTCATTAACAATTGCAACTCCAATGAATGGTTGGGAAGGATTCTTCATTCAAGTCGATTTTCCTGGTCCGGATAGTACTCTTTTACAATTAACCACTGAAACACAAATCATTCCTGATACATATCCAACAGACGATTGTCATGGTGATGGATGTGCAGGCAAACTCGTTTAATCGACTTTTTTTAAATTTCGAATAAAATAAGATCACTTGATTATAAATCAAAACTAGTTTTCAACTATTCATGAATATGATTATGAGAGAGAAAATGAGTCATTCAAATTACGATATAGTTGTGCAATACGTAATTACGATATAAAAGAAATGAAGAAAAACATACATCACGTGTTATTTGAAAAAAAAAGTATAATGGCTACTACATGCGAACAAGATAGTAATAAACAACGTATTTCAACTCGAGCATGTTTCAAACAACGATCTCATGATACGCATAATCAAACACATAAACCACAATTGGAAAATGATTCGCCGATCGATATTGTTCTTCTTGGTGATTCGATGTTTGAACGTTTTAAAACAACGGGACAACGAACTCGAATTGGTCGATTAGCATATCCTCAATTATTTAATGCTGGTGTAGGAGGTGATAAAATAGAAAATGTACTCTATCGTATCGATTTAGGATTAATTGATCTATTGAAACCACACAATCCAAAACTCATCGTTCTACATATAGGTACGAATAATCTACGACCAAAACATGGATTAAAATCTCAGCAACTCAATGATTATGATCTACTTTTGAGGACATTAATTTTATCGTTTTCGACTAGTACACAAATACTTGCTATTGGTCTTTTTAAACGAACCGATATTGAAGAACAACTTATTTCTCAATCGAACAAGGCTTTGGAAGAACTTGTTAGCAACGTCAATCTAGAATATCAAGGTAATCGTGTTCATTGGCTAGATCTATCGAATGATTTCGAACCAAGACATCTACAAGATCATGTTCATTTCAATGACGATGGATATTATAAATGGAATTCTAGACTANACCCGAAGATTCAAGAACTATTGAATAAACAATAATATCTCTAAAAAATTAATTTGTCTTATAGGATAGTCCTATAGGGATTTCAAAATGATAAGAGATCAATTAGAAAAATGAATTTTAATGTCCCCGAAAGTAAATCATAAAGAAGACTAATGTCATTTTTGACAGAAAATAGACGTCACCATGTTTTCACTGCATATAAAAAAGACAATGAACATTAATTATTAGTCTAGAATTTTGAAATAGAATGTCATCAGCAGCGTTAACAGCTATTCAAACACAAATCAATGTGTATGGTTATCCAATTTTATTAATTTTTGGAACTATTGGCAACATATTGATTGTCATACTTTTCAAAAAATATAATCAAAATGCTTGTGCTATCTATATTCTAAGTGCAGCTATTGCTAACGGTATTTATGTAACAGTGATTGCTTTTTTTCAAATATTTCCATTTTACTATGAGGATGAATCAACACGTGCATTTATTCTATGCAAATTTCGTTATTATATAACGAATACAATTGGACAAATCACTCGAACCATGCTTATCTTGTCATGTATCGATCGTTATTTGATTACGAGTAATCGTCCTAGTTTTCGGACATTAAGTACGCCGAAACGAGCTGTATGGGCTATAATTATTTCAATTATCATATGGCCTATTCTTGCTAGTCATATTGCAATCATGAATACAATTGAAAAGGGCAAATGCAATTCATATGGCGTTTATACAACTGTTTACAGTCTCTATGTCATCGTATTTATTTGTACATTGCCACCTATTGTATTAGGTATATTCGGTTATTTAACTTATTCTCATATGCGACAATTACATCTTCGTATTCAACCAAGCACACAAGATAGAACTATAAATACATCTGTTCGAATTCGACGACAAGATCGAGATCTATTAGTTATTGTACTTGCTGAGATAGTTGTTTATGTTATCACAAATCTACCATATGCATTGATATTTGTCGAAATTTTGATTAGTCAATATGCTGTACCAAATAAGAGTGCTCTATATTCACAAATCGAAAGTTTTATAAGAATTGTTAGCACGATTCTATTACTCATGAATAATTCGGCACCATTTTATATTTTCTTGGCTACATCGAAATCATTTCGTCGTGATTTTCAACAATTAACCATAAATAGTTATCGAATGCTAACTGGAAAACCACCCAATCAAATTGTTTCAACTACAGATCACACGAAGACTATGACTCATCGAGACATTCATTTTTAAGTTTCTTTTTCTCGTTCTCTTTCTTTTCCATTTTGTAAACTGAGTGCATTTCTTTAAACATGGCAACAATTGGAAGTAAACAACAAATTCTTGAAGCTGAAGAAAATTTAAAAAAACTTTCAAATAGCGACTTTACAGAGTTACGTTCATACGCTAGACCACCATTATGTGTTGTAGCTATAACTGAAGCTGTTGGTACTTTATTAGATCCATCAAAAGAAACATGGAGTTGGGATGATGATAAGAAATTAATGGCTCGTGGAAAAAATGCATTTATTGAATTGCTTGTTAAATTAGACAAAGACAATATAAGTGACAAACAATTAGCCAAGGTTCAATCAATTCTAGCGCGTGATGATTGTGAACCATTGAGATTACAAAGTATATCAGCTCTATGTGCTGCGTTAGGTGTTTGGCTTCGAGCAGTCGTCACATATGCAACACAAAACAAATAATAACAAACTCAATAGATAAACTCTACTCTACTATATTCTATTTCGACTGTTTTTTTTCTTCTTAAAATAAAAATAAAATAGCTCGTCCCTGGATACAACACTGATTAACAGCAACCGCATGCTGTCGAATCGAATTCAGTATCTAATCCATAAAGCTCTACTTTTCGATCGAAAGGATGTTCGATAACAATCACCCATCGAAGAATTTGTTTAGCAGGATTTTTAATGCAAAATTCATCGAGATTATCGTCGGCATGAATTGAATAGCATGTATCGTATTCAGCATGCCATTCGCCATCACCCACGAATCGATGTATACCAGCATTATAATATGGATTTCCCGACGTTTTATCGTAAAAGCGTTTCTCAGTTACATATACATTGCCCATGTCTATTTCAGCAATAAACCAAGCACCGAAACCACCATCCTTACCTACTTTTATATTTGTTGCATCGAGTGATCGAGCGAAATAAGTACCAGGTCCCAACATGCCACGTTTGCTCGGTATAAATTCACTCTTAACGATGTTTACTGCTGCTTGTGGCGTCGTTTGATGAAAACCAATGTAAGTTGCAATGCGTTTAGATTTATTATTTGGATCGACTAGTCGCTCAGACTTTGGCAGATCAGGCCAACGTGGTTGTGGTTTGAAACTACTATAATGAAAAGTAGCAATATGTTCAAGTGTTCGTTTAGGACATGGATTTCGTGTGCATGTACGATCACCTCAATGTTCTCCAGTTCGATAATTAGCAATTAGAATGTACGGTAAATAACGTCGATGTTTACGTGAACGACAGCAAAAGCAAGTTGTATCATCATATGGAGTATAGTGCCACCAAACACAGTAATGATATAGATCAAGTAAAAATGTAAAAAAGAGACATACGATTGTAAAGCCGCACACACCTGCTAAATCTCCCCCACGATTGTTCGGAGTAGAATTTGATGCATACAATCCAATAGCAACCAATTTTAGAATCAACGTAACACATAGAAAACCAAAGCGTACAAAAAAACGTAATTTTGGCCGAGGTCTATAGCATGGACAGTTGCAGTCCAGAGAAATAATACGGCGAAATGCTTTATTACGCCAAGTGTTTCTTAACCATCCAGTGGTGTTAACATCATCCAAGGATGAATGTGATGTTTTATCCTCTCGAGCTTGATAACAGTTAATAAGGAATTTAAATATAAGAATGATAATAAGCAGTGCTATGAATAATCCCATAAATGTAGCAACAATGGAACTTAACCAATCGAGTGCAAATGCAGTTTGATAGTTTGAATCATAGGTTTGTGATTTATTGTTGTCGACTGGCAATGGCGAAAAATACAGAACAAGACGAGTGATTCCACAGATAAACTCAACAACGGCAATAAAAACATGCAATTGTGGTAAACCCTTGTAAAGAATCGGTAAATGGCAACAGCACGCACCCATGACAACCAAATGGATATATAGTACTAGAAAAAATTATAAGAATAAAGTATTTTTCTATTGTGA
>JGI26531J51214_10001661_pt1 | contig 15497 bp, 14 predicted proteins | sample ThiBiot_500_biof_2_FD_51214 | JGI IMG/M metagenome (IMG submission 51214)
GGGCGAGGGCGGAATTGTTGAGCCACAAGACCGGTCGGTCGATGAGCCCCAGGTCGAGAAGGACCGCGTTCACGACGCCGCCGTTCTGCAGGTACATGTAGCGGAACAGGAAGGCCACGACGACGAACGGCACCGCCCATGGCGTCAGGAGGAGGGCGCGCGCGGTCCGGAAGCGCCAGCCGGTCAGGCTTTCGGTGAGGAGCGCCAGGACGAGACCGAGAAGCGAGGCGACGACGACGCTGCCGAACGTATAGATCGCCGTATTCCCGAGCGAGTGCCAGAATACCGGGTCGGAGAAGAGGTGATCATAATTGGCGCCGCCGATGAATTTCGCCGGCGTCATGTCGAGAAGGTTGTACTTCTTCGTGGACAGGACCAGCGTATAGACGACCGGATAGCCGATGATGACGGCGAGCACCGCCACCGTCGGCAGCACCATCCAGTCGAACCACGCCACCCGCTCGGCATTGCGCCGGGCGGGTGCGTTGGCCGAGATGGGTCCGGCTCCCGCCATTACTGGGCGAGGTTCTTCTGGATCGATGCCGCGATCTCGTCGATCGGCGTGTCGCTGGTGATCGCCTGCTGGACGCCTGCCATGACGGCCGTGGCTCCGGCGGCGAAGTTCGGCCCGTAGGGCGGCGTCGTCACGGTCCCCATGATCTTGTCGCTGAATGCGTTGAAGATCGGCGTGTCGAGCTTCTTCGCCAGCGCCTCGCTCGGCGCCTTTTCGAGCGGCGTCAGCGAGGATTCATAGCGCAGCGTGTAGTTCTCGATCGCGAAAGGCGATGTCGAGAGATATTGGATGAATTTCCACGCCGCTTCCTTGTGCGCGCTGTCGGCGAACATGACGAGCTGGTGGCCGCCCTCGAAAGAGTACGACTTGCCGGAAGACCCGGCCGGCTGGGTCGTCACGCCATAGTGCTTGTAGAACTCGTCATCCTTCATCTTGTTGACGCTCTGGATGACGCCCTGCAGGAGGACCTGGTCCCAGTGGAAGGCGACCTTGTCCTGCGCGATCAGCGGACGGAACTCGCCGATCTTGCGGCCCGGGTCGATATAGCCCTTCTTGGCGAGCTCGCGCATCCAGGTCAGGTAGGCCTTCATCGCGTCCGACTCCGCGCCCTTGTTCGCGACGTCGAGCGGATTGGCGCCGAATGTCGCCATCCACGGCCAGTTGGACTGGAGCGCGAAGGCGCGGTTCGTGGTGTCGAGCCCAAGCGGGATGACGTCGGGCTGGCTCTTCTTGATCGCCGCCATGTCCTTCATCAGCTCGTCGATCGTCTTCGGCGGGTTTTCCGGATCGAGGCCGGCCTTCTGCATGACGGCCTTGTCGTACCAGAAGCCGGCAGGCGCCTGGGTCCACGGGAAGGCGATGAGCGTGCCGTTCACCTGGAATCCCTGGAGGGCCGCCGGCTTTATCGCGCCTTTCATGGCGGCGTCCATATAGCCGTCGAGCGGCTCGAGCTTGCCGGTCTGGGCAAGCAGGAAAGTGTCGTTTCCGGCGATCTCGGCCACGTCCGGCGGATTGCCCGAGCGGACGCGCAGCACGAGCTGGCGCGCGATTTCCGAGAACGAGATCGCCTCGCTCTTGATCTGGATGTCCGGATTGTCCTTCTCGAACTCAGCGATGACCGCCTCGATGCCGGGGCGCGTCGCGCCTTCGGCTGCCGCCCAGTTGGCGAAAGTGAGGGTGACCTTGTCGGCGGCATGCGAGGACGCCGTCATCAGCGAGACGGCCATTGCCGTCGAGGCGACCAGCGCGAACCTGCGCGCCGCTTTGCGAATATCAGACATAAAACCTCCCTGGTGGCGATCTCGACCGGCAACCGGCCAAGCTTTGGCACGCGTGCCCTCCCGGGCAAGCGCAGCATATCACGTTACAGCAGTATCTGATATTCCAGATACTGTCTAGGCAAGCCCCCCGTTTTCGCCTATGAAATTGCGAAAGGGAGGCACGCGCTTGAACCTGGAGAAGCTGAGCAGACCGGAATCCCTGGCGGAGATGGCGCAGCGCGAATTGCGCAACGCCATCATCGAAGGGCGCCTGAAACTCGGCGACCAGCTTTCGGAGATCCGCCTCTCGAAGATGCTCGGCATCAGCAAGACGCCCGTCCGCGAGGCGCTGATGCAGTTGCGCCGGGAAGGTCTCGTCCAGATCGACCCGCAGCGCGGCACGTCGATATTCCGCATCGAGGACGAGGAGATCGACCAGATCGCCGGGTTGCGGCGACTTCTGGAGACGGAAGCCGTGCGGCTGATCTTCAGGAACGGCCGCGAGGATGCCGTCCGCGAGATGCGAAAAGTGATCGAAAGGATGGAGCGCGCCATCGCCAAGGGGGACTTCCAGGCCTACCGGCGGCTCGACGCCGATTTCCACATGGTGCTGATCGAAGGCTCGGGAAATCCTTATCTTGTCGCGGCATATAATCTGATTTCGGCCAAGATCGGAGCGCTGCGGAGCAGGGCACATGACGACACACATGTCGTCGATCGCTCGCTGGAGACCCACAGGCGGCTTTTCCGCCTCCTCGAGGCGGGCGAGGAGCAGGCGCTGTACGAACTGCTTGCCTTCCACATCGACAATACAGGCCGCGACTACCGCGCGTGGCTGTCGGGACGCTCGCTTGACGCGGCCGGAGAAACGCCGGCCGCGCTCGAGGCGATGCCCTCCAGATAGCGAAACGCCTTCATCTTGCGGCGGCGAGGCGGCCGCTTCTTCTTCCGGGAGACATCGATGGAATTGCCGATCAACGCGTTCAAGGCTGCGCTGCGTGAGAGAAAAAGCCCGCTCGGCGTCTGGTCGATGAGCGGAAGCGCGCTCGTGGCGGAAGCGCTCGGCTGCGCCGGCTACGATTTCATCGTGCTCGACATGGAACATGCCCCCAACGACGTGCCGCTTATGCTGCCGCTCCTGCAGGCGGTGGCGGGAACGCCGGCGGCTCCTGTGGTCCGCCTGCCATGGAACGACGCCGTGGTGGTGAAGCAGGTGCTCGACATCGGCACGCAAACGGTGATGTTCCCCTATGTCCAGAATGCCGAGGAAGCGCGTCGGGCTGTTGCCTCGACGCGTTATCCGCCCGACGGCATACGCGGCGTCGCCGGCATGAGCCGCGCCACCCGCTTCGGCGGCGTCCAGGGCTATTTCACCAGGGCGGCGAGCGAGATTTGCGTCGTCCTGCAAATCGAAACGATCGACGCAGTGGCGAAGCTGCCGGAAATCGCGGCCGTCGAGGGGGTGGACAGCATCTTCATCGGCCCGTCGGATCTTTCGGCGAGCATGGGCCTCGTCGGCCAGGTCGATCATCCGGACGTGCAGAAGGCGCTGGCGGACGCAGCCGGCGCCTGCGCTGAAATCGGCAAGCCGGCCGGGATACTCGCTTCCGGCTCGGCTCGGGCCAGGGACTATTTCGGCTATGGCTATGGCTGGGTCGCCTCGGGCTCCGACCTCGGTCTCCTGATGGCCACGGCTCGCGCCGAAGCAAAGGCGGCGAGGCTTTCCGGGGAAGGGAACGGCTGATCCGTTCGGCTTGCCGCGCTACAACCGGCTCAAGACTTCCACCTGGCCGTGCCGGTCGAGCACGTCGATCGCCACCCCGTTCCCGGAAAATGCCGTCGGCAGGTCGTCGGACCAGGCAACATGGTCGGTGCCGTGCTCCGGCGTGGATCCGGGTCCCTCGGGCCGCGCCCGTCATGGAACCGACGCTGTGATCCCGGGTTAAGTGACCAGCGAACCGGCTGGCAGCTTGCCCAAGGCAAGGATGGCTTCTGGCGCTCGGAGCGCTTGCACTGGAGGAGGCTATCCACGTGACCAAAATCCCTTCTCGGCCAAGGCAACTGCCGGGAAGATCGTTGCCATGTTATGACGACCGGGAAGGAGGGTCGTTGAAATGAAAAGCAAACTGATTTCTGCCGTAACGCTCATGCTTGCCGCCACGACCGTCACCGCCTGCCAGACCAACGCCGGTGGGGCGGCCAGCAGGGGCGCCCCGGGAATATGCCGGCCTGACGCCGCCGAGGCATTGAGGGGCATGCACCGCATGACCGACCGGCAGGCGATGCAAAGGACCGGGGCGACCATTGTGCGTCAGATCGTGCCCGGTCAGGGCGTGACCATGGATTATCGTCGGGAGCGGGTAACGATCGAAACCGACCCCAAGACGGGTAAGATCGTTCGAGCAGCCTGCGGCTAGTAAAATCGGACGCGGCACACACCGTTGCAATCCGCGGAATTCTCGAGGCTTACGAAACGCGATACCGCGAAGCGGCGGCTGGCGTGCCCAGAAGGGTTCCGGGATGGCGAGCCACGAACGATGAATCGGAGAACCGCATTTACGCGATAGTCTTCTGAATAATCCAATCAGAATACAAATATACATTCGCCTGATGTTCGATCCATACTTCGCAAAATGGGGCCTTGTTCCTGATGGCGAGCCCATTGTCACCCGTGCTGCCCGGCTGCTGCCGGTGCTGCGGCGCGGCGAACCTGCCATGCTCAAGCTGTCCTTCGAGGAGGATGAACGCCTCGGCGGCGCGGTCATGGAGTGGTGGGATGGAGATGGGGCGGCCAGCGTGCTGGCGCGCGAGGAACACGCTCTCCTTCTGGAGCGGGCCACCGGCTTCGCTTCCCTGGCCGATATGACCCGAACGGGACAGGATGATGAAGCCTGCCGGATCCTGTGCCAAACTGCCGCCCGCCTTCACGCGCCGCGGGCCAGGCCATCGCCGAATTTGACACCTCTTTCGCAATGGTTTCGCGAGTTGGCGCCGGCCGCAAGGATTCACGGCGGTATCCTGTCCCGATGTGCGGAGACGGCTCAAAAATTACTCCGCGATCAGCGTGAGATCGTCGTCCTGCATGGCGATTTGCACCACGACAATGTGCTGGACTTCGGCGAACGCGGCTGGTTGGCGATTGATCCCAAACATATCGAGGGTGAGCGCGGCTTTGATTTCGCCAACATCTTTACCAATCCGGACCTCGCCGACCCGACGCGACCGGTCGCGACCGTGCCGGGACGCTTTGCGCGCCGTCTGGAAGTCGTCACGGAGGCCGCAAAGCTCGACCGGCTTCGCCTGCTTTGCTGGATTCTTGCCTGGACCGGCCTGTCTGCGGCCTGGTACCTGAGCGACGGTGATCCGATGGCGGAGATCGACCTGCATATCGCGCGTCTCGCCGCGGCCGAGATCGACCACATGTCTTAGCCGAGGTATGAATTCGTTACTCGTGCAGGCGGACCGACAAGGCCACACGAACAAATTGCATAAGGACCAGATGATATCCGGGGGTCTCTGGGTCGCAAGAATATCGCGCAATCGGCGGCGTTTGGCGGAGGGAGTGTCACCGGACTAGTGGCCTTTTGCGCGGTCAACTCGGCCGGATCCGGCGGGACAGACGGGGGGACAGACGGTGCTGCACTGTAGCCCGTTCCGAGACGTCTCAGTCAACGCGCCGATCGCGAGGGCCTTCAAGAGGGGCGGCGGGACAGACGGAGGGGACAGATGGTGCCGCCCTGTAGTCCAGTTCGCGACATCTCTATAAACGCGCCGATCGCGAGGGCCTACACGAGGGGCGGCAGGAATGCGGGTTTGCCCGGCAACAGCCGCGACAGATATGCGGCGCAGGCTTCGGAACCTGGTCCTCGTTGGGGAGCAGGAAATCCTCCGGCATGTGCCTGGTTTTGCCGCCGACTGCCGACAGCGATACCGCGACTGGCTTCGTGACGTTTCCGTCGTACTGGAGTGCAACGGAAAAGCTGCCTTCTTCAGCCGCCTGCACCGCTAACGCACCGGCGTCGAAGGCTTCGCGATGGTCCGTCGCATTGCAGATCCCGGCGTGGCTGCGCGGAAGACATCCAAGTGGCAAGGGGATAGAAGTGGTCACCGATTTCCTTAAGGCAAGGCGGGCCGGCCGGTCGGCGTCGCCATCGACAAGACGGCGCGCTGCTCATCGCCGACGATGTGGGCAATACGGTCTGGTGGGTGACGGCGGCAGGAGGATAGGTGGCGGTTTCGGAGGAGGGCAGTGGCAACCCTTGCTTCAGCTAAGAAGTACCCTCGCTTGGGATAGTATCTTGCCAGGATCGTACGGCTTACTAAAGAAGGCAACGTCGCTTGGGAACTGATTATCCGTAACGCGAAACCGCCCCGACGTTACGATGAGTTTCACCGGCGGCCATCTTTCCCGAATAACTGACATAAGACGCAGGCCATCCATATTTCCCGGCATTTCAACGTCGGTAAACACCAACGCCATGTCTTTTCTCATCTCCAACACATGGATTGCCTCATCGGCTGTAGCTGCCTCTAAGACCTCAAATCCATCGTTCTCGAACATGGCGGCTGCCATGACCCTGATAAGTGGTTCATCTTCGACGACGAGAACAAGACGCTTATTTAAGTCTACCACTGCTAATCGAGCCTTTGAGCGTTACATGGGATAGGTGGATTTCCCCGATGGCCGGAATGCATGTAGAGGACAACAGTTCCGCCACAAAGTACATTTCGCCGCATTTCCAAAGCGACAGCCAGGGCTCATGGGATGGATAAGAGCCAGTTCGGCGCTGGGGCATCAGCAGTTTGCGGATAAATATTTCTGAGAATAGCGAACAGGCTGAATGTTGCGTCTTTTCCACAAAGCCATATGCTCCCCCACTCTTCTTCTAATCCAGACCAGCATCCACGGAATAGGGGCGAATGCCGCAGATCTCACGTTCAAGGCTTGGGCTCGATCCAGCAGTCGCTCTCAGCCTAGCAGCCGCTTGCGCCTTTTTCCTGATCAGCGGTGCGGTTGCTTATTTTAACCTTCAGAATCTACGCGAGGGCAATCAGAAGATTATTCAATCGCACGACGTCATCACGGCCTTGGACAAATTGCTATCGGCCGCGCAAGACGCCGAAACGGGGCAGCGTGGCTTCCTGCTTACGAACGACGAGAAGTACCTTGAGCCATACAACACCGCTCTAGACACACTGCCGACAAGGTTGGACCAAATCGCCGAACTTACTCGCGACAATCCCGGCCATAGGCCAGAGCTCAGTTCGCTCAGAGCCCATGTCGAAGCCAAGCTCAGAGAGCTCAAGAAGGCCATAGACCTTCGCCGATCCGACGGCCTTCCGGCGGCGCTTGCCGTCATCAACTCAGACCGCGGGAAGGCCGAGATGGACGCCATCCGCGGCGTGATTGCAAAGATGGAAGAGGAAGAAGCGGGACTGCGCTCACAACGCGTCGCCGAAATGGACACTGCGCAGAACACCGCTCTTGTCAGCGGTTTGCTGTCAGGCTTGCTGGGCATTTTGCTGACGATGGCGATCGCCTTTCTCATACGAAGAAGTACGCTGGCTCGCCGCCACCAGGAATGGCTTCAGTCCGGACAGGTCGGATTGGCTGGTGCAATGATGGGAGATCAATCAACCGTCGAACTCGGGAATAACATTCTCGAGTTCCTGGGGAGATATCTCGGCGCCGTTGCAGGCGCCATCTTCGTTGCGGAGAGCGGCAGTTATCGACGCGCTTCGATGTATGGTGTTCCCGAAGGAGCGAATGTGACGGTCCAGTTCCAGTCCCGAGAGGGCCTGTTGGGCCAGGCGACGGCGGAAAACCGAGTAATGGTTTTCGACGAGGTGCCTCAATCCTATCTGGTGTACGGTTCTGCACTTGCGGAGGGAATCCCGAACCACCTCCTCATCGCGCCTGCGGCAAGCGATGGTCATGTCCATGCCGTGATGGAGCTCGGATTTCCTCGACCGGTCGATGAGCGTGTCGTCACGCTTCTGGAGCAAGCCTCGGCGTCGATTGCGATTGCTGTGCGCTCGGCGAATTATCGCAGCGAACTGCAAAATCTCCTCGAGGAAACCCAACGACAGTCGGAGGAGCTGCAGACTCAAAGTGAGGAACTGCGCGTTTCCAACGAGGAACTGGAGGAGCAAGGCCGAGCGCTCAAGGAGTCCCAGGCACGTCTCGAGCAGCAGCAAGTCGAACTGGAACAGACGAACTCGCAACTGGAGGAGCAGACCCAGCAGCTTGAGGTGCAACGCGACGATCTCGAAAAGGCCAATGCTTCCGTTGGCCTCAAGGCGCGCGAATTGGAACAGGCAAGTCGTTACAAATCCGATTTCCTCGCGAACATGTCGCACGAGCTGCGTACGCCGCTCAACTCGTCCCTGATCCTCGCGAAGCTCCTCGCCGACAATTCCGAAGGCAACCTGTCCGAAGAACAAGTCAAATACGCCGAGACAATTCAGTCCTCCGGCAACGATTTGCTGAACCTGATCAACGACATTCTCGACCTTTCGAAGATCGAGGCTGGGCACGTTGAGATTCATGCGGAATCGCTGGAGATCGCCCACCTCGTGCGAAGCGTCCGACAGCTTTTCGAACCGATCGCCCAGCAAAAGGACTTGCAGTTCGCCGTCGAGGTGTCCGCAGATTGCCCGGAGAGCATGGAGACTGACGGCCAGCGACTCCAGCAGGTCCTCAAGAACCTGCTGTCAAACGCCTTCAAATTCACAGAGACCGGTCAAGTCGCCCTCTCGATTCAAAGACGCGGAGAGGGTCGGATCTCCTTCTCGGTCTCTGACACAGGCATCGGGATCCCCGTGGAGCAACAACAGAGTATCTTCGAGGCTTTTCATCAGGCAGATGGCACAATCAGCCGAAAGTTTGGCGGTACCGGACTCGGTCTCTCGATATCGCGGCAACTCGCCCGGCTCCTGGGTGGATCGATCGAGCTCCAGAGCCAGCAGGGCAGGGGCAGCACGTTTACTGTCACCATCCCGCAATCTTATGACCCAGCCAATGTTGCTGAGCGTGAGCCCCCGATCCCCATTCCCGCGTCCTCCCCGGCACTTGTCCAGCGGCCGAATGCAGCCCCGCCCAGACAGTCCAGGAAAGTTGCCGACGACCGACACTTGCCGCCAGATGGCAAGCGGGTGCTGCTGTTGGTTGAGGACGACGACACATTCGCCAGTATCCTGCGCGACCTCTCGCATGAAATGGGTTTTCACGCATTGGTCGCAGGTACCGCTGAAGAGGCACTGGAACTCGCTAAGGAATTTAATCCAAACGCCATCGTGCTGGATGTGGGACTGCCCGACCAGTCTGGGCTCGCCGTCCTTGACCGCCTGAAGCGGGACAACAAGACACGCCATATTCCCATTCATGTCGTCTCGGCGACCGACCAGACCGAGACAGCGTTGTCTCTGGGGGCGTTGGGATATCTGGTCAAACCCGTCCAGCGAGAGCAGCTCATCGATGTGCTGCAGAAATTGGAGGCCAAGCTTTCGCAGCGTATGCACCGCATCCTAATCGTCGAGGACGATCAGGTGCAGCGCGAGGCTGTTGCGAAGCTGCTGACGTCGCAGGAAGTAGAGACCGTGGTCGCCGGCACGGCTGCGGAGTGCTTGCGGCGCCTCAAGTCAGAGACCTTCGACTGCATGGTGCTCGACTTGTCTCTTCCGGATGCATCAGGCTTCTCCCTTCTCGAGACGCTAAGCCAGGAGAGCGCCTACTCCTTTCCACCGGTCATCGTGTATACCGGGCGCGATCTCTCCGCTGACGACGAGCAGAAACTGCGCCGCTATTCGAAGTCCATCATCATCAAGGGCGCGAAGTCGCCGGAACGGTTGATTGATGAAGTCAGCCTCTTCCTCCACCAGGTAGTCTCGGAACTGCCGGCGGAGCAGCAGAAGATGATCCGCAAGGCTAGGAACCGGGACGCCTTGCTCGAGGGAAGACGTGTGCTCATCGTCGAGGACGATGTTCGAAACGTTTATGCACTGACCAATGTCCTGGAGCCGCGCGGCGCCGTCATCCAGATTGCTCGGAACGGTCGTGAGGCGCTGGACGCGCTGGAAAAAGCCATGGGCCTGCAAGATGGTGCAATCGATCTGGTGCTCATGGATGTGATGATGCCGGTCATGGACGGTCTTACGGCCACTCGGGAAATCCGCAAGCGGCCTGAATGGAGGCGACTTCCGATCATCACCCTGACGGCGAAGGCGATGCCGGACGACCAACAGCGCTGTATCGACGCCGGTGCCAACGATTACATGGCAAAGCCATTGGACGTCGAAAAGCTTCTGTCTCTTGTTCGCGTTTGGATGCCCCGGTGAAAGAGACTGCACCTCAGAAGATCGAGGATATCGAAATCCGGTTGTTGCTCGAGGCGCTGTACCTCAAATACCACTATGATTTTCGCAACTACGCAATGGCATCCGTTAAAAGACGCCTCAGGCAAGCTCGCGAGCAACTCGGGTTCGATACCTTCTCGGCTATGCAGGAGCGGCTGCTGCATGAGCCCGCGATGCTGCCGCGAATTTTAGGCTACCTGACGGTCCAGGTCAGCGAGATGTTCCGCGACCCGAGCTATTTCCGAGCGCTCAGGGAAAAGGTCGTACCTCATCTTCGAACCTATCCGTCCTTGAGGGTCTGGATCGCGGGGTGCAGCGGCGGTGAGGAACTCTACTCCTTCTCCATTCTCTTCCGCGAAGAAGGGCTCGAAGAGCGTACGCTGTTTTACGCGACCGATATCAACCCAGACGCGCTCCATGCCGCGGAGGCCGGCGTCTTTGCAGTGGACCGCCTCCAGCTTTTCACCGAAAACCACCGCAAATCCGGTGGGAAATCGTCATTGTCCGACTACTACCAAGCCGCATACGGCAGAGCCTCCTTCGACAAAGGTCTACGCCGTAATGTCGTCTTTTCGGACCACAGTCTGGTCACGGACGCCGTCTTCGCCGAAATGCAGCTCATCTCCTGCCGAAACGTATTGATTTACTTCGACCGGAATCTACAGGACCGCGCGCTGGGCCTGTTCAAGGACTCGCTTGCGCGCAGGGGGTTTCTCGGGCTTGGAGCGAAGGAATCGCTCCGGTTCTCCGAACACGCTGGCGCGTTCGTCGACTTTGTCAGGGAGGAGAAGATTTATCAGAGACGTGCGCCATGAGCGCTTCGCCTCAAGCGGTGGTGATCGGGAGCTCGGCTGGCGCGCTCGAAGCTTTATCCCGTATACTTTCCGTTCTGCCGGCAACATTCATTTTGCCCGTCATCGCCGTGGTACATCTCCCACCAGATAAACGCAGCATTTTGGCCGAACTCCTTCAGGCCAGGTGCGCCGTCCGGGTTCGCGAAGCGGAGGACAAGGAGCCTATTACGCCGGGAACGATTTACTTCGCGCCTCCGGACTATCACCTCCTGGTCGAAATGGATCGGAGCCTGTCGCTGTCGAGCGACGAGCCCGTGCTCTTCTCACGTCCCTCGATTGACGTGTTGTTTGAAAGCGCTGCTGATGCATACGGTTGCGGACTTCTCGGCGTCGTTCTCACTGGAGCTAACCACGATGGAGCTAGAGGATTGAATGCTATCGTCGAGGGCGGGGGCAGCGCCATCGTACAGGATCCTGACAGCGCATTCGCACCCGCCATGCCCCAAGCAGCAATAGAAGCCTGTCCAAACGCTCGGGTTTTGTCCGTCGACGCGATCGCGAGCTATTTGCAAGAGATCGGCCGATCATGAGTCCAGTCACTTTCCTATTGGTCGATGACCTGCAAGAAAATCTGATGTCTCTGGAAGCGCTGTTGAAGCGCGAGGATTTGGTGATTCTGAAGGCCCGGTCCGGTGACCAGGCACTTGAACTGATGCTTCAGCACGACATTGCGCTGGCTCTGATCGACGTTCAGATGCCGGGTCTGAACGGCTTCGAACTGGCCGAGCTAATGCGTGGCAATGAAAGAACGCGCCGCATCCCCATAATATTCGTCACCGCCGGCACCACGGATAGCCAACGTCGTTTTCGCGGCTACGAGGCCGGTGCCGTCGACTTTATCCAGAAGCCAATCGAGCCGGATATCTTGCGCAGCAAGGCCGCCGTGTTTTCCGAGCTCTATATGCAGCGCCAGCAGATTGCCGCTCAGCGCGATGAGCTCGAGGTGCAGGCAAAAGCATTGAAAGAGGCTGGACTCCGTAAAGACGAGTCCCTCGTCACCCTCGCGCATGATATCGCCGAAGAGAAAAATGCGCGCGCGCAGCAGTCCGTACTTTTGAGAGAGATCAACCATCGCATCAAGAACCTATTCAGCGTAACGTCCGGTCTGATCGCCCTCAGCGCCAAGACCGCATCCAGCGTCGAGGAACTTGCCGCCGACCTACGGTTACGACTTCAGGCGCTTTCGCGCGCTCATGACTTGACGTTGCCCGATTTGAGCAATGGTGGAGAGGCTAGGGACGCAACAACGGTGATCACCCTGATACGGACTATCCTTGCTCCTCATGAAGATGAGCAGGACTCACGTATTGCAATGACCGGCTCTGATGCGCCCTTGTCGGGAAAGGCGCTGACGCTGCTCGCTCTTCTTCTTCACGAGCTCACTACCAACGCGGCGAAATACGGCGCGCTCTCCATCCCGGAAGGGCGACTTCACATTGACGTTGCCACCAAAGACGAGTTTCTGCACATTCGATGGGAGGAGCAGACACCGGCGCACTTGACAGAAAATCTGACACACGAAGGCTTCGGCACGAAGCTTGAGAAGGCCTCTCTCGCGGGTCTGGACGGTCAAATCGCTCGAGATTGGAGAAGCCAAGGCCTTTCGCTCTCGCTTCAGATTCCGCTTGCAGCGCTTTCGAGCTAGCCACTCCAGCACCGCGAGAATCGACGCGTCTCCTGTCAGTGAATGCCAAGCGCATTCTCAAGTTGGCGCTTCGTCATTTTCGACCGGCCCTTAATGTGCTGGCTTTGCGCCTGCGCGTAGAGCTCCTCGCGCGTATGTCCGTCGGCCGCGTGCGCGCGGGAACGCGCCGCCTTCTCACCGCGTGCTGTCGGCTTGCGCGCGTCCTTGCCGCCCATAGAGCGTGTGCTCTCGCGTTTTCCGGAGGCGCCGACACGGGACTTCCCTTCGCGCTCTTGCTGCCCTGTCTCGCCCTCGGCTTCCTTGTTCTGGGTGCGACGCAGGTTACGCTTGTTGCGCTTCTCACTTTCGTACTTCGAGTCGCCGGCTTCTTCCAAGGCGATCGCGATCGCCTGCTTGCGGCTCTTTACCGGGCCGCCCTTGCCGCCAGGCCCACTTTTCAGCTCGCCATGCTTGAATTCGTGCATCACGCGACCGGTGATGCGCTTCTGTCGTGCGGATTCAGCCATTTCGGCCTCCCTTTCCCAAAGCGTCTCGAGGAAACGGAAACAAAGCGGGCAGGTTCCGGAACGCGCGAGGCTACCAAGCAGTTAAGGGGAACAGTTGTGAGGCAAACCCGATGACTGTGATCCGCGAATATCGTATCCACCGCTTCGGCGGCCCGGACGTGCTCCAAGCCGACGAGGTCGAACCTTCTCTCCCTGACGCTTCGCAAGTACTGGTCGCCGTCAAGGCGGCCAGCGTCAATCCCGTCGACTTCAAGATTCGAAGCGGCAAGTATCCGGCAGTCAAGGAAGACCGCTTGCCCTACACACTCGGTCGCGACGTCTCGGGCGTGGTAGAGAAATGCGGCGCACAGGCGAGCGCCTTCAAGATCGGCGACGAGGTGTTCGGAATGGTTGGCATCAACGGTGGTGGATATGCTGAGAAAGCTGTTCTCGACCAGAAGGCCGTCGCGCGGAAGCCGGCGTTGCTGGATCACGTCCATGCCGCCGCCGTGCCGCTGGCGGGACAGACGGCGTGGCAAGGTCTGTTTCGGCATGGTCACCTGAAAGCCGGCCAATCCGTCCTGATCCACGGCGGTTCGGGCGGTGTCGGTCATTTCGCCGTGCAATTCGCCAAGGCGAAGGGCGCACGCGTCCTGACGACGGTCTCGACGGGAAATGTCGAATTCGCTCGATCGCTCGGCGCCGACGTCGTCATCGACTACAAGACGCAGCGCTTCGAGGATCGCGCCTCCAATCTCGACATGGTCTTCGACCTAATCGACGGTGAGACGCGCGAACGCTCGTGGGCACTACTCAAGCGGGGAGGGGTCCTTGTGTCGACTTTGACCGATCCTTCGCAGGACACGGCTAGGCAGCACGGCGTTCGCGCGATGCGCTATACTGTCGAGGCGGATGGCACGGAGCTGGCGGAGATCGCCGACCTCATCACCGCCGGAAAGGTCAGGCCCCATGTTAGCAAGACCTATCCATTGGACCAAGCTCCAGATGCTCTGAGCGAAGTGGAAAGGGGCCACTCGGTCGGAAAGGTCATTGTCCTGGTAAATTAGAACGGGTTCGACAAGCGCCGTTTTGACCGCAACACAAGGCATCCTAATTTTCGCCTCACAGCGGCAACGCGAGGCTGCGTCAATACCCACCGACGATCGGCAGCACCTCTCCGCTGATGTAGCTTGAGCACTGCGGCGAGGCGAGGAAGACGTAGGCAGGCGCGATCTCTTCCGGTTGCGCCGGCCGCTGCATGGGAACGTCGGCCCCGAACTTTGACACGTCTTCCGCTTCCTTGTCGGATGGATTGAGTGGCGTCCACACTGGCCCTGGCGCCACTGCGTTGACCCGGATACCGCGACTGACGAGGTTGGAGGCAAGAGCTTTGGTGAAGGCGTGGATGCCGCCCTTCGTCAAGGAATAGTCGAGCAAGGCCTTCGAGCCCTTTATACCCGTCACCGAACCCGTGTTGACGATGGCATCGCCTTCTTGCATCCGCGGAACGGCGGCCTTGGCCATATGAAAATAACCGTAGAGATTGGTTTTCACTGTCAGGTCGAAATGCTCTTCGGTCAGATCCTCCAGGCGTTCGGAATGAACCTGGAATGCGGCGTTGTTCACAAGCACGTTAAGGCCTCCGAATTCCTGGATGACGGCGGCTACTGCCCGCTCGCAAAAGGCCGATTTGGCAACGTCGCCCGCTATGACCAGGCAACGCCTTCCTTCCTTCTCGACCGCCTTGCGCGTGACCTCGGCATCTGCCTTTTCACTCAGGTGGACAATCGCGACATCCGCACCCTCACGAGCAAAGAGGACAGCGACCGCACGGCCTATTCCTGAATCCCCTCCGGTGATCAGCGCTACCTTTCCCTCCAGCTTGCCGGATCCCTGGTAGAAGGGCGCATCGTACATCGGCGACGGATCGAGGACACGCTCATCACCCGGTTTCGGTTGATGCTGTCTGGGGAACGGCGGAACCGGATACTTCCGGGCACCTGCCTGCATCGCCTTCTGCTTCGAGCGCGGACTTGCCTCGTCGCTGCTTTTGACCTGCTTTTGGACCAGCCGCTGCTTGGCTGCTGTCTTCGTGGTTCGACGGGCCATGTGCTGCTCCTCGGGGTTGAAGGATTTCTAACGCGTCAGCAAAGCACAGGTTCATCAGTATCGCTTGACGTGGTCAGGTCGTGACGAAAAGGATGCTAAGAGCCGCCCGAAGACGGCTCTTCACTTGGCGGGGCCCTATTACTTGTTGAGGGCCTTTGCCATATCAAGATGATGTTTCAGGGTCGGCAACGTGCTTTCTGCCCAAGCCTTCAGATCCGGCTGTTCGCCTTCTTTCCCGTACCGCTCGAACAGGTCGACAGCGTCCTTATGCGCGTC
>JGI26531J51214_10001672_pt1 | contig 15432 bp, 17 predicted proteins | sample ThiBiot_500_biof_2_FD_51214 | JGI IMG/M metagenome (IMG submission 51214)
TCGGCATTGGTCGATGTCGATATGCGTGACCGGTTGTATTTGAACTGATATTGCTTGTCATTTGCTGGTTGTCTTATAGCATTAGCTTATGTGTATGTAGATGTTAGTGGAAAGTAGAAGAAGAAGAAGAAAGAGAGAGAGAGAGAGAGTCGTCGTCGTTTTGCTGATGATTAGATAAGGATGAATAAGGAATCGAATGAAGGAAGTACACAGGAGATATGTATCGATGAATGGAAGACGCAAATAGGCAACAGAAAGAAACAACGCCTCTTTTTTCTATTTCCTCTCGTATTTGTAGAACAGCAAGAATTCTACGAGAAGAAGGTGTTGATCTTCAGAAAACTTCATTCATCGTAGCGACTGCTGTCGTTGTCGTTTTTTTTTCTTTTTCTTCTGATATTCATGAAGGATTGATATTATGTAGGCGATTGATTTTCTCATATGTTGTCCTATTTCTTTATCCTTCGCCTTTTTCCTCCAGTAACACGCACATATGTACAAGAAAAAGAAAAAGAACAGAAAATCATGGAGATTTTTTTTCTCTTTCGAATGTAATAATGTCTGTGCAAATGAGAGAAAGATATATGAGATGGGGCCTATATACAGAACTGTTTTTAATGATGAAGAAAACGAGCAAAAGTCTTGTCTTATTCGGTTCTGTTATCCGCCTTCTTAAACATAATTTATCAAGAGAAAGACAAATAATAATCAATGATGTTATGATTATTGTCAATATGTTGACTGTAGAAAATGACTGATTCGATGAAAGAAAAGTGAACGAATAGATTTTGTTTTCCGACAAGTAATCGAACTCAGATCGACAGGGACAAAAAAATATTATTGTTTTCCTACTGTTTCACTGAAGGATAAAAAATCGAAATGTTTGTATTCGCATGAACAAATCTTCATTAATAAACATACTTGTCCGTATTATTATTCGTCAGTTGATGTTTACGAATTTTCTCTCGATATCGTCGATATTTTTTACGATGATACGAACATAAATGAACATGTTCCAATTGTTCGGTGAGTTCATCATCGGCACTTGGATTGTAAACAGACGATGAGATTCTTTCCATAAGAAAATCGAGTTTAACGTTATTAACGATTATTTGTATTTCATATCAAGGCGAAATAAACATAAGAAAATACGAGACTGTCTACTCGTGCGATAGAATGTGTCTTTTTAATCGATAATAATCATCATAATGAGATAGGTAGGAAAAAGAACACAAGAAAGAAAAGAAAACATATCGACTTTCAAGGTGTAAAACATCATCGAACAAAATGATTACTGCACAACACGAATCATATCCGAGATATGTCCATGTTAAAGTCTGTTTTTATCTGTCAGATTTATCTCAACGATAACTGACTTGTTAATCAAAGTTGTTATCGACTATAAATTCAATTAAAACAAAAGATAGTTTTTACTCACCGTCGTCGTGATCTTGATCTCGATCTCGATCGTCGATGATGATGATGATGATGTCGTCGTCGTTTTTCACTGTCATACTTTCGTCTTGAATGACGATGACGTGAGTTAGCTGATCGTGATGATGACGATGATGATGACGATGTTGATGTTCGCGTCGATGAGGATGAAGATCGAGATGAAGAAGTCGATTTCGATCGACTTGTTCTACTGACTTCGTTTTTTACTGATGAACGTCGACGAGTTCTATGATTGATTGATGAACGTGATCGTCGTTCATCGTTACTATAACGTTCAGATGAATGACGTCGTTTAGGACGAGTCATTTAAGCAAAAAATATATGTATATATATATGTATATATGTATAGGTTTTTTAGAATAATAATCTTCAATTAAGAGTTATTGAACAAAAAAAAAACAAGAAAAACACAAAATAAGATCCATCGTTTTTTTTTCGTTGTTTTGGTATTATTCAATTCACAATAAAACTTTGTCGAACAAAAAAATCGATAAGATCAATTATTCAGAAAATTTATTAGCACAGATACAGAAAACAGAAAAAAGATCGATCAAATCTCTGTTTCTTCTGCATTACTAAACTTTAAATTTATCAATCGAACAACAACAACAAAAAAATCAACTCTACAACAGAAAAGGATATTTTTTGTCAATAATTAGTCTCATTAAACCGGTAAGATTTTAATTTATAAGCAGAAGAATAGCAGCAATAAGTTAGATTTTAATCAGCAAATGAACTCGTTTTTTCGAAGATTGTCATCGAATGATCGATCATTTCATGATTTGCAAAAATGCAGCACCGGTTCGATGCAATTACAATTGCGACAGAGAATACAAACGCACTGACTGAAGAAAGAAAAATATAATTCTGATTAGTCATTTTCAATTTGACCATTCACAAATTGATTTTCTTATTCAAATATCAAATAACGATATTTATTTTCAATTTTTTAACTTGACTAATTTTTAATTAAAATTTCGGTTAATTTTTGTTCTTATTAAACATCAACAGTCAGCGACATCTATGTTAACGCATAAGTTTTCGACATCAATTAATCTGTACAGGAGTGTTTTTTTAAAAATAATTATTAGAGTAGAGAGGCATAAGATCATGACAACTCAAGAATCAAACTCGTTTATTTTGACTACACAATCGGGTTTTGTTATTCTTTCTCGAGAAGCACTCAATTAAACTCAATCTTTGTTTTGTAGAGCTTTTTTACGTTATGATGGTACGACAGTATGTTTTTATTCGAACGAATTGACATGCCAAATTAAGAACGATTTTGTTTTATTTCGAAAAGAAGTAAAAATATAAAACAGAGAAAAAGAAAAAGAAAAGCGAAGTTCATTCACGTTGATTGTTGATATTCAAGGTTTGAATTTGAATGACGTTTATTCTATGTTGGTCGTATTAAACGTTGTTGTTGAAGGAAGTTCATATTATTCTGTTGATTATAGAATTGATAGGGATCATGAGAACGAAGACGCATTCCACGTGCTTGCATGATTAATGGTTCTTGTCGAGTGAGTTTGACATTTGCTGATTTCGGCAATTGAACAATCGATGAAATGATTGTTGTTTGAATTTCTGTTGATGATTCCGATTCATCATATTTCGATGTCGTATTTGGATTACTTGTTGAAACATTTAAATGTCGATTCGAATTCGACACGACTGTCTAGAAAAAAAAACGAACGATGAAATCAATTTTCCTTTGAAAGAAAAACGAAGAATTTTCATACAAGTAATGGTAAATTGCTGAAATCTTGTCGTTGTTTTTGTTGATGAACATCATATGTTAATAATTGTGATGGTGTATTCGGTCGATTGTTGATATGAACTGATGATGGTGCGGGTACAGACAAATGACCATCGGATGAACGTGCTGGTTTCCACCATCGTGTAGCTGTTTCTTGTAAATGTTGTTGAACACGTTGTCTCGCACTGTTGGTTGTTGATGTACTTGTATCTGTTGATGTTTCATGATCATGTAATGTTTCTTGTGTTTGAAGAACGTGAATAAGTTTCGTAAGATTGGCTAATGTTATGTATTCATTTGACGGTTCGATAATCGATGTTTGTTGTTTGACATGAGCGGTGTTCGACCGTCGATGAGAATAGGCCGGTGGTAAATGTGTGTCTTGATTGGGTTTCGAACGCGCTTGTTGTCGTGGTTGAGGACGAGATGTTGTCGGGAGTATGACGGGACAGATGACAGATTGTTGAAAATAGGGTTTCGTTTGATTAGCCGTAGCATGTTGTTGCGTTTGTTGTTTAAATCTCGGATTGAGTTGTGAGAAACGTTGACGATGAATTTCCATAACTGATGTTAACTTTTTTGGCCAAGCTGATAGATGCGTTTTAATCTTGCCTGTATAACCTATCGAATGATTTTCATTCGTTGTTGTCGGCTGAAATCCTGTTGATTCAGAATTAAAGAAAGGCGAAAGTATGTTCGTCTTTTGAGTTTTTGTCGATGACGATGCAGGAGAAAAGGAGGAATTTGTTATTGATGTTGTTGCTGATGAAGGGACAAAATGTTGAACAAGCATGATGATGTTTATTTTTGTCGTTTTTTTCTCTCTCTCTCTCGTTCTCTACTATTTCTACGAGTCGAATTGATGCTGTTTAAGTGTCATTGTTTAGTCAGAATCGCGCTGTTGCTGCTTCCATCTGAAAGAAAAGAATAACATTAATGTTGATCGAATTATCGTGTGCCTACGTGTACGAAGTTTGTGCTTGATTTCACGCATAAAAATCACTAAGAGTATTTATCTACGTAATTCGTTGAAAAATCAATCTATGAAATAAATCAACAAAAAACAAACGATTATGAAATCATGACTTTAGATAAATCGAGTTTTTTTTTCCTCAAAATGATTTACTCAATTCACAACTAGTTGAATCGAAGATGAAGAAAAAAAAATAACAAAACTTTAATCTTATTTTTATTTGATCAAATAATGTAAGAACAAATTAAATGAAAATACTCGGGGACATTGTATTGTTTCGTTTCTGTAACGAATTTAGTGATGTTTTTTTTTATAACTCAAACGAAAAGTCGATCATTCACTTATTTATAAGTGTGGACTTAGAATAATATTTTGCTTTGTATTTTGATAAACGAATATAAAATAGTGAAAACGAAAAAAAAGAAGATACCTGTTGTGTGAAGAAAAATCTTCTTTAATGTTTCGTTGTGATTGAAAAAAACGAAAAATGCGTTTTTACTGAAAAATATATTGAATTCTTTTATTCGTTTGTGGCACTTTTTTCTCTCTTCTTTTCTTTTTAATTAACATCAAATCACACTAATAAAGCCTTGCGAATTACTTGTGATGTTCTTTTCTTTTTCGAGGTTTTCTTTCGTAATTAATTCGTTCACATCGAATTCAAGAGCCAATAGACAATAATCATAGAAAAGAGCAACTAACTTTTTTTTCTATTAAGACGAGAAAAAAAAATTAAAATTTCAATTGACACTTGATTTATTTACAAAAATAAACAGAAGAAAAGAAGTTTTTTTTTTCGAGTCTATTGAGCAAGTGTAGCTTGTGCGCGAAAGCCACGTCCAGCATAATATCTATTCGATTGAAAAACAATCATAAGATTGTTTTCTGCACTTCGGAATTGAAGATTATTCGAATTTGCACCCGAACCACAATATGTTGGACCGACTTGTCCTGAAATGAAAGAGCAAAAAAAAAGCCACAAATCTACTCGAAGAAATCATTCGAATCTACCGAGATGATAGTATCGTATTTCGAGTGTATCATCACAATTGTTTGTACCATAGGATGGAAGATTAAAATCTGTAAATTGAAGATTTATTTGATAGGACATTGGTGCTCGAATGTAATAATAACATTGAATATTTGCAGGATAGAGATTAGGATAATTCGGTGATGTTATTGTCACTATTCGGTTTGATGTTGTTAGATCAAATATACGACTACAATCTTGAAATTCAAAGAAAAACAAAAATTGATTAGTAACCAGAATGAATGAATTTTCATCACCTGTCGTCAACGTCGTTTGTCTTCGCTTTCGACGGACTTCATTATTCTTTTTTTTTGTTGCTATTAATAGATAAAATTAAATTAAATTTTTTTCTCGTCTATTCTCAAAATGTTTTTGTTTTCTTTCGATACATACGACAAATTCCATCAAGAATACTAATATCATCGATAGCCATATAATTGTATTCAGTTGTATTCGATGAATATGTAAAGATTAACTCATAAACATTATTCGTAGAAATTACTTGTTGAATTTCTTCCCAATTCGGATCTATATTTTCAAACGAAATTTCAATAGAAAACAAACAAAAACTCTAATTGAAAAAGAAATTTACTTTGATCTTGTTCGTTGAGTATCGGAATTTCTTTGATTTCTTTGCCAGTTTTCGTATTAGTAACGATCTGAAGTTTGCCAACACCTCGTCCATATGCTGTATACCAAAATTGTAAACAATGATTCGAGTTTTTAGAAAGATGAAATGGACCGAATTGAAATTGTTTTGTTGAATTTCCAGTTAGAAACAGATATTTTCCATCTNGACGAAGAAAAAAAAACGAAGTGAAATGATAGATTCTGAATTGATTGATGCGTACCACCGCGTGTGTGATCACTGATCGGTTGAATTTGATCGGATTGTGTTCCATCTTGAATTTTCAATTCGTGTTCAGTTTTTATCGAACAATTTTCATTTGGAAGATCGAATGTACAACTTATGAGAATGTCATTTTCTGAACGAACGAAAGAAAAGAGAAGAATTTTGAATAGAATGTCGAAATCGATATGATTTTTCCCTACGATTGCATTCGGTAGCTTGACAGGATTCGATTTCGAATGAATCACCTCCTAAGGATGAACATGGATCGGAACTACCCTCAAAATTGGTGTCCGAACAGAGACGAGTACGAACTCGAACGCCAGTACCACAAGATTCACTGCAATCAGACCAATCACTCCATTCAAGCCATCGAATAATCTTAGCTGCTACAGTTCAAAGAAAATCTGTCAGTTTATTCAAGAAAAAACACGAAAAACTACCTGAAGTTGTCGTGGTCGTAGTCGTTGTTGTTGTCGTCGTCGTCGTCGTCGTTCTCCTAGTAGTAGTAGTAGTCGTTGTTATTGTGGATGTTACTCGAAAAGGTTTAGTGGTTGAGGGTGAGGATGGAAATACACGAATCGCTATTTGAAACAAAAGTAAATATGAGAAAAAATTTCAAATAAAACAAAGATTTTCTTTCTACATGAATGTCCTCGTAATAAATGACATCGATCACCATAGAATCCATCAGGACATGTACATTGACAATATTGATTTACAAAACCTTGATTTTCACAAACAGGTCTGTTCGGACAATTGTTACCACAATGATAAGCTAAATTAGCTAATTTAGTATCGAGAAACGAAAGACCAGTACGTTGTCCCATAAGAAAAGTACGTCGTGAATCACGAGCTGACATAACACTCTAGAATTTACATACATCGAATAGATATTAACAAAAGAAAACCGAATACTGTTGGATAGTAGTGCATGATTGAACTGAGATCGTACGGTTGACCATAATAACCTGGCATGGGATTAGGCATAATATCATATTGAACGGCTTCAGTTGTGCCCATTCGATTGAAATATATATAGATTTCTTTATCACGATCTGTACGTCCCATTTCATGATAAAAACCAATAACATGTCCTAATTCATGTATAGCCGAACCAAGTGGACATACAACTGGTAGATAAACTGAATATGATTGCGGATTTCCAGTGATCGGAGATCTATAACCAACATAGGTAGCACATCTAAAATGCAATCGATTTTGAAACTTAATCTAGATCATTGACAATTGATATACCCTGATCCTGTATCTTCAATAGTAATTTTTGCTTGTATATCCCAATGAAGTTGAGGATTGTATGGTTCAAAACGAATACACGTTCGTTGATGCCAATGTTGAATAGCAGTCAACACATTTTGTTGTACTCGATAATCTATTTTCGAGAAAACAAAAGTACGATCCTCTATTATCTTCTTATCCAAAAATCAACAACATACCAATATTAGGCAAAAATTCATAGGGAACTACTCCACGTGGCCATCGATTTCCAGTACCAAAATAATTTGTTTCAGCAATGACTTTTCGTCTGAGTCTATTTTATTTAACAAAAAAAATACAATCAATTACAATTGAGATTATCTTTGATATGAAACTACCGTTTTAACTCCGAATGTTCACTCTCCTCATCGATCGGAGTTAAAATATCACCATGAGCTATAAATTTCTGTTTGGCTTGATTGATATCATCATACTGTAATCCAGCATCTTGAATTTGATCTACAGGTATTGCTTGAAGAACCTTATCAGAAAAACGAGCATGTCATACATAGAAAAATATGAAATAGCTTACAGGTTTTGATACAATACGACCTTGATGAAGAATAGTTTGTGCATTTCTATAGAGTTCTTTATTTTCTATTGTAGAATTATTTACTTGATTTTCACAACGATGAATGTTTATGAAAAGCAAAACAAATAAACCTTGATAGAATAATTTATCTTTCATTGTCTCCACAAAATGCGTATTCAAATAAATACAGTCTCAATGATTTCTAGGTAGATATATATACAAATTCAAGACGATAAACAAGCGAAATCAAGGCTATCAACTATAAAATCAGGTTTTCTTTTTGACACCTGAGGTGGATATTATCCTATGAAGAGAAAAGAAAACTGACAATGACAGTACAAGGATCGATTGTATATGCTTGAGTACTACTCAAGGATCTCGATAGAAAGGCAGGGAGAGAACAATGTATTTTTTGTTTTGTTGTGTAGGATTCGATAGTACTACGCATTTTATTTCAAACTTCTCGACACAATCATGTACTTCAATGAGGACAAAAAAACAACGAGCGAAAATGGTTCTATAATTTTCGAAGGTTATTTATTGTTTCTTAGGAATAGTGCAGCTAACATTCCGTAATACGTTGGACAACAAGCACTAAAATTTGTTAATATCCAATGAGCCGATGAATCAATCGNTTGAGATGAGTGTTCGATTCGATTTTGAATGAAATCATTTTTCATAACACCTTGTAATGTCAATGATCCAGCATAACCACAACTAATTGCTTGTTTCTCGATTTTTCCTGCTTGATTAACTAGTAAATCTTCATCGAGTTGATAGAGATTATTGTTCGATTGCGAACGTTTTCCAGTTAACCAATTTTGAATCATTTCATCGAATAAATCGGCCTGTTCAGTACCACTTTGTGGAAATCTTGAGAAACAGGATGGATCTGGTTGATAAAGTTGTGGTAATTGTGAGGACCATGCATGTGTATGTGCTTGATCACCACTGATAACAAGAAGAATTCGTTTCGATGATTGATCACACCAAGATCGAATCGATTGACCGAATTTGATAAGGTTAGGTTGTTGTTCTTCATAAAATCGTTCTTTTTCTTCAGCTAAAACGTATCGAATCAGTCAATCAAGTCGAATAACGATGTATTCTACCGTACTTGTTACACCTCTACCTGGCTGTGCAATAATAACTACTTTAGGTTTCGATCGCATTGAAATCTGTTTCAATTCATTGTTTTTAACATTTTGATTTCGTCGAGCTAATTCATGTAAAGCAAAATACAATGGTACAACTTCACCCCATCGCAACGGTGTACTTAGACCAGCGAATGATAACATTCCTTGAACATTTGATAATCTTTCTTTTAAATATAAATAAAGTTCTTTGCTTGCTTCGCTATCTAAATCAACATCGACACTATAGTCAGTCCATTGTCCATTCCATTGAGCATTTCCATTTGCATAACAATTTGAAATACCTGGTTGATAAATATTAATCGAATGATGAACATTGAGACCATGAGGCGTTAATAAAAGAAGTAGATCGGGATTGAGTTCAGCTATTTGCGTACTTATTTGCATACAAGTCGAATGAAGAGATTTGGCAAGAATTGGAAGATCTCCTCGATCTGGATCGAGAAGCATTGTTCCATGTGGAAGATAGGCAATTCCAATTAAACCACATTGATCATTTGATGTCATTGTTTTGTTTATTTTACTACGATTATAATCTTTGACGCACAACGATTTGTTTATACTTTTGATTAGTAAATTTTTTGNGTATAATATTTACAAATAGATGTCCTTGACTTCCATTTCGTTGTTATTTCGTTTGATGTTAAATCGATATCAATAGGAATCAATTAACTCAACAGAAAATTGATTCTCTTTTATTCAACGAGCCAATTTTAATTAATCGATCAATTCTTCGAAATAAATACACTTGCATACATATTGTTTTCATTGAATCATCACAATGCCATTGATAACTCGTTTACGAAATTCAGTACGATTTCGATTTCACATTGGAATTTTTTTTTGTTTCTTATTGCTAATTTTAGTGTCATGTTCCAGCTGAATCTTCAACTTTTTCATCAATAAAATCAATTCTTTGCCGTCGTTTTTTTAAAAAACGTACTTCGATTAAACAAAATTCAACACAATCACAGATGAAATCGAAAAGACGGTACGCTCAAAACACTTTGTTCGTGTGTTTTACTTTGAAACGAAAACATTTTGTCTTCAGATCAAGTCACAAATCGAAAACAATCAACAATTACGATATGACTATTTTACATGAAGATGAACTCGAAAATCCTCATTTGGCAACTGTTCGTCGTCGAAAGAAAACGATTCCTTCGTGGGCAAACAGTAATTATCTATTGTTTCTCTTGTTATTCGTGAATATTTGTTTGATTTTTACAGAAGATCAACTTCAATTAGCCATTATCAATCAAGTCTATTTTCAAAATCAAAATCCTGAAGAGATCTTTGGAACAATCTGTATTGAACAAGTTCATGAAATCATTCATTCAATCGATAATNCAAACAAAACTTCAGTTTCAATGATTAGTTCGCGTCATTTTGTTTGATGTTCTTCATGTTTTATTTTTATTTTAAATAAAAAAAAACGAGTGTGGATTGAATTTGATTCACTGGAAAGGTTACGTTCAATGATATCAATAATTAATATTCAGAATAATTCTTTCATCGTTCACTATGAGAGAACTTTATTAACAAAGCGCATAAAAATTCGTTCACCTTTCATCATGGCTTGAATGAGGAAGAAGAAGAGAGGAGAGAGAGAAAGCATTGAGCATTATTTGGCTTAGCGAAAGAAGGCGGAGGAAACACTAATCATCGATCTATTCAATCATTGATACAGAGCGAGAGAGAGAGAGAGAAAAGAGAGAAAGAGAAAAAGAGATAGAGAATATATGATAAAAGTGAAAGCATAAAAGAGAATGAATATTGTCACAATGCGTCCTTCCTCTTTTTGAAGAGAAATATAAGCTAGTTTATGATATATTGTTATAAAGCAAGGTTCACAGTTACTGTTGTTGTCAATTGGATTCTTGGTTAAAAATGTCTTGGATTTCAAGTAATACTCTCAAAATTCTATTCGTAACTGTCGTCGTTTTCGAAGGTAAGTTACTCGACGTTTGTTTCTTTGCTTTTGCGTTTTTCAATAGTTAAGAAAAACTCGATAGATGATTAGTTCTGTGAGAAACATCTTTGATTGTAATCCTTGTTGCATTTACTTTGAAGTCTTTTTGATCGCGACAAACATTGAGCGAAATGTAAACGGATGTATGAAAATCTATATTTCAATATTTTTTGTTTATTTTCTCCGCCTTTTTGATTTCGTTTGACTAAATACTAATGAGTATTAGACATGAATATCATAATTAGAAATACTCTTTGGAAACAGTAAACATGCATAGGCGTGGTCCCGACGTATTAACATGTCGTTTTCGTTTTCTTTTTTGTTGTACATGTTTTGTTTGTAGTTGCTTAACACGCACATTATCTTGATCAGTGCGGATAACCTTTGTATGAGCAGGGACCAAGAAGAAAGAGAATGACGTTTACTGAATCACATACGTATATACATACAACTGGACATGTTTCTTCCTTTTGTCATGATCTATATGTACAAAATAAGAGCCAAGTAGTAAGAAAAAAAGAAGAATCCGCCACTTGCATAAAGAGACCAGTGTAACTTCAATGAACTTTACTCACGAATTATAGAATAAGAGACAAAGATTGATGATGCAATTGATGCACATATGCGTATGGTGCTAAAACCGATAGAAAAAAAAACGAATGCGGATATAGNTCTGTCTGTGTTCTCTTGACCAGAGATAATTTGTTTTAAATCGATGTAACCGAGTAAATGAATTTTAATTGCAGGATTTCTCGGTGTTAATGCGATAAAGCCTCAAGTGAATTATGCTGGATGTTTTAAAGATAGTCGTCAACGACGTATGTTAAATGGCTTGATTAAGCCGTTGACATCATCATCAATGAGCATTGCTCTTTGTATTAACTACTGTACTGAACATGATTTTCGATTTGCTGGTTTACAATTTCGGTAATTACGAATCGATACGATTGAATTGTGTAATCACTAAAGGATATTTCTAATATTAGATCGGAATGTTATTGTGGTAANGAATTGATACTATCGAAAACGAGAGATATAATAGCAAATGTATCTGCATGTTGTTCATGGACATGTTCAGGACGTTCGAATGAAACATGTGGTGGTGATCTTTGTAGTTCAATCTACGCTATAAATAATACATTAGGACGAAGTCTTCGTGAGTATTTGATTGATATAGAAGACGAAAAAAAGTCAAGCTGTATTTCTTTTCTTTCACATGTTATCAGGAGATCGTACAGATTCATCATCTATTTGTTTAAATAATCCTTGTGGTTATGGTGGAACTTGTGTACCAAATATATTATCACCTATGAATGGTTCTTATCAATGCAGATGTCCATCAGATCGTATTGGCATTCATTGTGAACATCGTAAGTAGAATTGAATGATTCGATAAATTCTAAATTTGTTCTTAGCTGACCCATGTCGTTCGGCAAATGTTTGTTCGAATGGTCATTGTTTGTCATTTCCTGAAAATGGTTCTTTTGCTTGTCAATGTCGTTCGGATACATGTTCAACATCAGATGCCATATGTGATGAATCGAAAATCACAACATTAACATGTAAATGTCCGCCGAATCGATATGGTGATCGTTGTCAATTATCTTGTTCATGTCAACATGGTGGTCGTTGTATAATTAAAGAAGATAATTCAACAGCAATATGCCGTTGTGATGAATCGAGATTTTATGGAAAATTCTGCGAAAATATATCACCATGCGCATCTCAACCATGTTACATGGGTGGAACTTGCGAAAGAAATGAATCACGATTCATCTGTAAATGTCCAGCAAATCGTATTGGAGCTCAATGTGAAAAGATTGATCCATGTCAAGAAAATCCTTGTATTGGGTACGTGAAATATCACTAGTATTTCAATTCAAAAAATAATGCGTATACTTTTTTTATTTTAAAGAAATAGTACTTGCTATCGTATCAATAATTATTCATATAAATGTGTATGTGATCAAGTTCATACTGGAAAAAATTGTCAAAGTAAAAAAGTTTTTACAAAAAACGAACAAAAGCAAAATTATTTGATTGATTTTTTTTCTCTCTTAGGTATCGTTCCAACGATCAATCGGTATGGATCATTTCATAGTGCTTGTGTTCGGCAAAGTGATTGCGATCTGTCGCTTGGTTTAATTTGTTTTCCTGAACGTCGTTGTGCTTGCATGGATGGTTATACATGGACAATTGACAAAGACAAACCCTATTCAATCGGTCAATGTGAACCAATAAATGCTTGTCTACAATCGCCATGTCTCAATCAAGGTCAATGCGAACAACGTAATGGCACAAATGATTATATTTGCCATTGTCGACCGGGTTTTGCTGGACGAAATTGTCAAATTCAGTCACGTGATCGATCCAATCAATGTTATGCAGGCTATTGTTTAAATGGTGGCTCGTGTTTTATAAGTTCCATTGGTCAAATGGAATGTCGTTGCATACCTGGTTATATGGGTCGACATTGTGAAGTTATTTTGGGTCCATGCTATTCAAATCCATGTCCAAATCCTGATTCAGTTTGTTTAAATATTCAAGATGGTTTCGTTTGTTTATGCAATGACAATCAATTGTTAGAACCCTATTGTAATATCTCGAAATATTGTCCTGGTTCGATTTGTAATGGTCGAGGCATTTGCTACAATGCATTAAATCAAAATTCTTATTGTCGTTGCTTGCAACCGTACACGGGTTCACGTTGTACATTGATTGATACGTGTTCAACAGAGACAAAATGTCATTCATCAGCAACATGTATTCCAACTGAAACAGGAAGTTATTGTGCATGTCCACCGGATCGAACCGGACCGACATGTCATGAAGGTTAGATTTATCTTGAGAAAGAAAGAAAACAAACACACGTTAGTTTAATCTTGTGAATAGAATTCTGGCTTGATCCGTGCTTGAGTAGTTCAACAGCTTGTTTTCATCATGGAACGTGCACGTCATCTCCTGCTCTAACAGCATCATTATCTTCGTCTCAACCGTATAAATGTGCTTGTACAGAAGCATATACGGGTTCACGTTGTGAAATCGAATTGCCATGTCCAATACAACGTTGTCGTCACAATGGAACATGTCAACGAAATAGTGAATTCGGTTATTTTCAATGTTTATGCACGTCGGATTATGCGGGTTCAAGTTGTGAACGAGGTTCTCTTTGTTATTTTCGAAAAAATTCAAAGACAATATTTTCGTCGCTTTTAGCTCTGCGTACAACGACTCCACCAAGTGCATGTGCAATTCTACCATGTTTCAATGGTGGTACATGTTCAGAAACGTCGATTGGCGGTTTCGTTTGCGTTTGTCCGATNGGTTTTGCTGGCGTACGATGTGAAGATCATGTTACAACTCAACTTTCAACGACTCCACCAACNAGTACACTCGCACAAATAANTCGAACAAATGATATTTGTGAAAATAAGACTCTATGTTTAAACATGGGTATTTGCAAACCAAATGGTGTTGGTGGTTTTCTTTGCGAATGTTTGAATGGATATGCAGGAAATCGATGTGAAGCAAAAGGTGAATGAAACTAATTTTCTTTTCGTTTTTTTATTAGCAAACCGTTTGTTTTTAGTTGATATTGGCCCATTGCAAAAGGCAGCTTTTTCATTAATTAATGTTAGTATTCGAATTTTTTTGTTATTCTGATAAAAAAAAACGAAAGAGTTTTACTCGGATAATTTAGCTTGCTTGGATAATTCCGCTTGGTATTTTACTTCTCGTTGTTTTAATCATGTTGTTTGGCTTTGTCTGTTGTCGACATTCATCTCAACGAAGGTAGTATATCGAACTTTTTGTTCGTATATTTGTCTCACTAATTGTTTAGTGAAAGATCGGAAATCCGAATTTTAAAAACCAGTCTGTAGAGGTATTATTCCAACAAAAAAAAACACTAACGCTTTGGCATTTGTCTATGAAATCTAGAATCATTTTTCATATGAAGTCAAACTAAAAAAATATATTAACTGGGTTTTGCTTTATTCAAATTTTATATTCCTGCTCGATTGATGACTTTGTACTTTTCGTTTTTTGTTTTTGTTCTTTAGAAAAGAAGAACCAATTTATATGTTCGATCAAGGATCTTATGCAACACCAGCCATGACAGGACACTCACGATTTCGTGAATATTCTAATCCAGGTTTTATTTCTTCGCCTACACTTCGTCGAGAATAGATTTTTTTGTCTTCGTTTTTTTTTCACTCAAAATTCGCTCATTTTGTTATCTATTGTAAACATTCATTTTATGTTTTCGTTTTTTTTTTCTTTTCTAAACAATATAAAGAACAAACATACAGTATTCGACACTCATAGACAATGATCGTGTCGGGGGACAAAAAACTAACCAAAATCAATACATTTTCATCGAAGGAATGNTTTTATTTCGGTCTGAGAGAACAAAATAAAACAAAAT
>JGI26531J51214_10001690_pt1 | contig 15348 bp, 17 predicted proteins | sample ThiBiot_500_biof_2_FD_51214 | JGI IMG/M metagenome (IMG submission 51214)
GGATCGATCGCCACCGCCTCACGAAGCGCCCGCGCCAGACCCTTGAAGCAGGATTCGGCAATATGATGGCTGTTTTCGCCATATAGGATCTCGACGTGCAAAGTCACGCCCGCATTGACCGCAAAGGCATTGAACCATTCGCGCACCAGCTCAGTGTCGAATTCGCCGATCTTGTCGCGCGGGAAATCGACCCTGAAGACCAGCATCGGGCGTCCCGAAATATCGATCACGACACGGGATAATGTCTCGTCCATCCAGCATGATGCCGCGATTCTCGTGCGTCGCGGTGATGTCGAGAAAGGTGAGTTCGTCGGCGCCGGCGGCATCGTAGGCGACCGCCGCTTCCACGGGGTCGCCGGCATCACGCAGGTCCACGAAGTTGATGCCCTTGACGACCCGGCCATCCTTCACGTCGAGGCAGGGAATGACACGGACCTTGAACATCGCGAGCAAATACTCTCAGGCTGCCGCACGCGCGGCGCGGATCAGCGCCAGCGCCTCGGCGGGATCGAGCCGGCCGTCATAGAGCGCGCGTCCGGCGATGGCGCCCGCGAGCTTCTTCGCGCGCGGCGCGAGCAACGCCTTCACGTCCGCGATGGAGGCGAAGCCGCCGGAGGCGATCACCGGGATTGAAATGCTGTCGGCGAGTGCGACGGTGGCGTCGAGGTTGAGGCCCTTCAGCAGACCGTCGCGCGCGATATCGGTAAAGATGATCGCCGCGACGCCCGCGTCCTCGAACCGCCGTGCGATGTCGAGCGCCGTCACCTCCGACGTTTCGGCCCAGCCCTCGACGGCAACCTTGCCGTCGCGCGCATCGAGACCGACCGCCACCCGTCCCGGAAATGCCTTTGCCGCCTGCTTGACCAGAACCGGATCGCGCACCGCGGCGGTGCCGATGATGACGCGCGCGATGCCCTTGCCGAGCCACGCCTCGATCGTCTTCAGGTCTCGGATGCCGCCGCCAAGCTGCACCGGCATGGTCACGGCCTTCAGCATCCGCTCCACGGCATCGGCATTGACCGGCTTGCCGGCGAACGCGCCGTCGAGATCGACCACGTGCAGATATTCGAAGCCTTGCGAGGCGAAGGCGCGCGCCTGCGCGGCAGGATCGAGATTGAACACGGTGGCCCGCGCCATGTCGCCCTGCTCCAGGCGAACGCATTGGCCGTTCTTCAGATCGATGGCGGGAAAGAGAATCACGGCTTCCACTTCAGAAAGTTCGAAATCAGGGCGAGCCCGAACCGCTGGCTCTTCTCCGGATGAAACTGGGTGCCGATCGCGGTGTCCCGGCCGACGATAGCCGTCACCGGGCCACCGTAGTCGGCGCGCGCCAGCACATCGGTCTCGTTGACGGCGTTCAGATGATAGGAGTGCACGAAATAGGCGTGGCGGCCTTTCGGTCCCAACGGCAGGCGGTCGAGCACCGGATGCTCGCGCACCGGATCGAGCGTATTCCAGCCCATATGCGGAATCTTCAGGCTCTCGTCGCGCGGTGAAATTTTCTCGACGTCGCCCGCGATCCAGTTCAGACCATCGGTCGTGACATGCTCCTTGCCGCGCGTCGCCATCAGTTGCATGCCGACGCAAATGCCCAGAAACGGGCGCGCCTTGTCGCGCACGACCTCGGTCAGGGCCTGGACCATGCCATCCAGCGCATCGAGTCCCCTACGGCAATCAGCGAACGCGCCGACGCCGGGCAGCACCACGCGATCGGCCCGGAACACCACGTCCGGATCGCGCGTCACCACGATCCTTTCCAGGTCTTCGACGCCGCGCGCCGCGCATTCGAACGCCTTCGCGGCCGAATGAAGATTGCCGGATCCATAGTCGATGATCGCAGCCGTCACCGCCGCATCCCGGGTTGCGGAAACAGGCCGACAATGTCGCTGCGCGGTGGTGGTGGCGAAAATGGCTGGCCCGAACCGTTACGGGTCGGCGGCGGCGCGCCGCGATCGACAGCCAACGGATCGAAGTCCACACCCCGCGTGACTGCCCAGCGATCGAAAAAACGTCGCTCGGCGGCCTCCCGGTCGTCCGCGAGGACGATGCCGAGCTGACGCCACTTGCGCCGCGACAGCGTCCAGCGCCGCAGGCTTGCCGCTTCCAGTCCCATCAGCACGGCGATCACCGCCATTACCGCGAGCCGCGTTCCGCCCCCGGCGCGCAGCAGCGTCATCGCGACTTCGAGCACGATCGACAGGACCATATATCCGGCGAACGCCAGCCAGAGCCGTTGATAAAGCAACCACAACGGACCGAACACGAAGGCCCAGAACGAAAAGCCGTCGCGAACGAACACGAATTGGTCCGTGGTGCCGCGCACGTCCGTTCCCTCGGCAGGCGGCGCATGGACTGTATAGACCGGCATGTGCACTCTCCGTCGACGACAGGGTGATCAGCCGCCAAGCTGACCCTTTGTTGACGGCACTTCGCCCGCGGCGCGCGGATCGATCGCCACCGCCTCACGAAGCGCCCGCGCCAGACCCTTGAAGCAGGATTCGGCGATATGATGGCTGTTTTCGCCATATAGGATCTCGACGTGCAAAGTCACGCCCGCATTGACCGCAAAGGCATTGAACCATTCGCGCACCAGCTCGGTGTCGAATTCGCCGATCTTGTCGCGCGGGAAATCGACCCTGAAGACCAGCATCGGGCGTCCCGAAATATCGATCACGACACGGGACAGCGTCTCGTCCATCGGCATATGGACGCCGGCGTAGCGGGTGATGCCGGCCATCGTGCCGAGCGCCTGCTTCACGGCCTGCCCCAGCGCGATGCCCACATCTTCCGTGGTGTGGTGATAATCGACGTGGAGGTCGCCGTCGGCCTTGACCGTGATATCGATGCGCGAGTGGCGGGCGAGCAGGTCAAGCATGTGGTCGAAAAAGCCGATTCCGGTCGCAACGGTGGCGATGCCGGAGCCATCGAGGTTCACCGCGACCTCGATGTCGGTTTCCTTGGTTTTGCGCTTGATGGTCGCCGTGCGCATGACGTGAGATCTCCGCATTGCGCATGATCTGCCAAAAAGGCGCTCGGATCACCCGCTCCTGAACGGGCCTTTTAACAGGCTCATGCTCCCTTCGCTACTGCGAGACGGCGCCTTTTGCGGGCTATGGTGACTAGTGGAGTGGATTTGACATTCGCCACCCAGCTGCCGCGGGTGCCGAGATGCGAATGTCAAATCCAAAACTCCACTGGAAACCTATAGTTGCTAGTGGTCCCTGCGATTCTCACATTCGCAAAAATACCTGCTGAAACGGGATGCGAATGCTAGAATCGGACCACTCGAATCCGCCAATTCGAACACCGATTGCAACGCCGCGCTGCAATGCCTAAATCTGGCGCATCACGAAGGGGTTCAGATGCAAGCATCACAGCCGGAGGTGTGGCACGGCACCACGATTTTGACTGTCCGCAAGGGCGGCAAAGTCGTCATTGGCGGAGACGGCCAGGTCTCGATCGGTCAGACCGTGATCAAATCCAATGCAAAGAAGGTCCGGAAGCTCGGCAAAGGCGACGTGATCGGCGGATTCGCCGGCGCCACCGCCGACGCCTTTACGCTGTTCGAGCGGCTGGAGAGCAAGCTCGAGCAATACCCCGGCCAGCTCACCCGTGCCGCGGTTGAACTCGCCAAGGACTGGCGCACCGACCGTTATCTGCGGCGGCTCGAAGCCATGATGCTCGTCGCGGACAAGGACGTGTCGCTGGTTCTTACCGGCACCGGCGACGTCCTGGAGCCGGAAGCCGGGGTGATGGCGATCGGCTCCGGCGGAAACTACGCGTTGTCCGCCGCGCGGGCGTTGATCGATTCCGACAAGGATGCGGAAGCCATCGTCCGCCGCTCGCTCGATATCGCCGCCGATATCTGCGTTTACACCAACCGAAACCTGACCATCGAGACGTTGCCCACGGATTGAGCGATGCCGAGCCCCGCATTCCGACAGATATTGCCCACCGCTCGATGATGCGCAGCGTATGAGCGCTTTGACCGGTCAAACCGATCCCCTGCCGTCAACGAGCATCTCGGTCGGCAAGGGGATTGCAATCGCGCTCGGCCTGGTCCTGCTGCAAGGTGCAATTCTCCATGCCATGGGCCGGGTCCCGATCTGCTCCTGCGGCTACGTCAAGTTCTGGCACGGCATCGTGCAAAGCTCCGAGAATTCGCAACACCTCACCGACTGGTACACCTTCTCCCACATCATCCATGGATTTCTGTTCTACGGCGCGACCTGGCTGATCCTGCCCCGCGCCCCATGGATCACCCGCCTTCTGATCGCGATCATGATCGAAAGCGGATGGGAGATCGTCGAGAACTCACCCTGGATCATCGATCGCTATCGCGCAGCGACGATTTCCCTGGACTACTACGGCGACAGCATCGTCAATTCGCTGTCCGACACTCTCGCGATGATCGCGGGATTCGTGCTGGCGCGCAAACTGCCGATTGCCTTGACGATCCTGCTGGCAGTCGCGTTTGAAGTGCTGGTCGGACTGCATATCCGCGACAACCTGACGCTCAACGTCATCATGCTGATCCATCCGTTCGAATCCGTCCGGCACTGGCAGGCCGGGCCGCCCATCATCTGACCGCTTGTTACCGCAACGTTTCACCATATCTTCGAGATCATGATGCACTTCTCCCCTCGCGAAATCGTTTCCGAACTCGACCGTTTCATCGTCGGCCAGACCGACGCCAAGCGCGCCGTCTCGATCGCCTTGCGCAATCGCTGGCGACGCCAGCAATTGACCGGGCCGCTGCGCGAGGAAGTGCTGCCGAAAAACATCCTGATGATCGGGCCGACCGGCGTCGGCAAGACCGAGATCGCNCGGCGGCTCGCCAAGCTGGCGAACGCACCGTTCCTCAAGGTCGAGGCGACGAAGTTCACCGAGGTCGGATATGTCGGGCGCGACGTCGAACAGATCGTTCGCGATCTCGTGGAGGTTGCGATCAACCAGACGCGCGAGCGCAAGCGCAAGGACGTTCAGGCGCGCGCCCAGCTCGCCGCGGAGGAGCGCGTGCTCGATGCGCTGGTCGGCGCCAACTCGAGCGCCGCCACGCGCGATTCCTTTCGCAGGAAATTGCGCGCCGGCGAACTCAACGACAAGGAGATCGAAGTCGAAACGCAATCCTCCGGCGGAGCGCCGATGTTCGAGATCCCGGGGATGCCCGGTGCGCAGGTCGGCGCGATTTCGATCGGCGATATTTTCGGCAAGATGGGCGGGCGAACCAAGACCCGGCGGCTGACCGTTGAGGATTCGCACGAAATCCTGGTCAACGAGGAATCCGACAAGCTGCTCGATACCGATCAACTTACGCAGGAGGCGATCGCCACGGTCGAGAACAACGGCATTGTGTTTCTCGACGAGATCGACAAGATCTGCGTGCGTGACGGCCGCAGCGGCGGCGACGTGTCGCGCGAAGGCGTGCAGCGCGACCTGCTGCCGCTGATCGAGGGAACGACGGTCTCCACCAAGCACGGCGCGGTCAAGACCGACCACATTCTGTTCATCGCGTCAGGCGCGTTTCACATCGCCAAGCCNTCGGANTTGCTCCCNGAGTTGCAGGGGCGGCTGCCGATCCGCGTCGAACTGGATGCTCTGACGCGCGACGACATGCGGCGCATCCTGACCGAGCCCGAGGCCTCGCTCATCAAGCAATATATCGCGTTGATGCAGACCGAAGGCGTCACGCTCGACTTCTCCGACGACGCTATCGACGCGCTTGCGGATATTGCGGTTGCGGTGAATTCCACGGTCGAGAACATCGGCGCCCGGCGGCTGCAGACGGTGATGGAGCGGGTGCTCGACGATGTTTCGTTCTCGGCGCCCGACCGAAATGGAGAGACCGTTCGAATCGACGCCGCATACGTTCAGAAGCACGTCGGCGATCTGGCCAAGAACGCCGACCTGAGCAGGTTCATTCTCTAGAGTCTTCCACCGTTAGAGTCTTCCACCGCTTCATGGAAACGGGTGGAAGACTCTAGGTTATTGATTTGACGCGCTTTCTTCACGCGAACCGGATACCACTTCGCTCGAAAACGCTATAGCGTCCGCTCCACCTGCGTTGAATCAGGCTCGTCGCTTATCTTTTGTTTGAGCATGATCTTTTCCGAAAGCCGGTTTCCACTTTTCGGGATCATGCTCTAAAACCCCGCGCGCGTCGCAGGCGGACGTACAGCGCACCCTCGCCGCCGTGACCGACATGCGCCTCGTCGAAGCCGGCGACCAGCGAGCGGAATTCCGGCAGGGCGAGCCATTGCGGGACCTGCCGGCGAAGCACGCCGCGTCCGGAATCAGGATCGGCCGCCCGGCCCTTGCCGGTGATGACAAGCACGAAGGTCAGACCATCGCTTGAGGCGTTCTGCAGAAAGCGCAACAGGACACGATGCGCCCGCGTCTGCGTCATGCCATGCAGGTCGATCCGGGCGTCGATGTCTTTGCGTCCACGCGACAATTGCGATCGCTCGCGTCGCGTGAGCGATACGGGCGGCGGAGCTTTTGTCCTTCTGACTTTGGCGACGTCGGATGACGTCGGCCTTGGCGCCGGAGCGGACGGCACCGCGATGCCTGCTGCCTCGCGCAACGCCACGGAAGCTCCAGTCGATCGAGAGCGTTTGCGCAACGGTTTGGCCTGGCCGGCGACGCTCTCCCACAATTGACGCTCGTCATCCGTAAGAACGCGCTGGCGGCGCGGTCGTGCGAGGGTATCCGGCGACGGGCGTTTCATCGTACCGGGCTGCGCCAGCGCCGGCGGTGATGACGCCGCGGATGACGATCGGACCTGACTTCAGGCCGCATCACCGGAGACGGAACGGTTCCTGAGGACGCAGCTTTCGCCGCCGGCACGGCAGTAGTCCCGGCCGGCTCGCCGGCCGGGCCGACGGCGGGCGGTTGAGGAGTAACCGCGGGCTTGCGATCCTTCGCAGGAAACAATCTGGCGATCTTCGCCGACGGTCGCTTTTCCGGAAGCGGCATGGTTCTGCCGCGGGCGATTGGATCGAGGCTGTTCGGAACAAGCATCACGAAATGCATATTGTGGCGCAGGCGGCCCGACACGCGGCCTGCTTCCGACCCTGCGCCGAAGTAAAGGTCGGCGCGAGCCGGGCCGACGATCGCCGAGCCGGTATCCTGCGCGATCATCAACCGATGGAACGGGGTTTTCGCCTGTGCGGATTCGATCGGCAGTTCGCCTTCGATGAAGAACGGCGTGCCGTAGACATGCAGCGATTTATCGACTGCGATCGACCGGCCGGGTACCAGCGGCACGCCCTGCGCGCCGACCGCCTCGTCATTGTCCGAAAGCTTTACCTCGTGGAAGAAGACATACGACCGGTTTTGGCGGCGCAACTCCGTGGCTCCATCCGGGTTTTCAGTCATCCACTGCCTGATGCGCTGCATCGACATCTGGTCCTTCGGGATGATGTTGCGCTCGATCAGGATACGGCCGACGGCGGTATAGGGATAGCCGTTATAGGAATCATAGTTGATGCGCAGGGTCGAGCCATCCTCGAGATGAACGCGCGCGGAGCCCTGGATTTGCGTGAACAGCAGATCGGTCTGGCTCTTGAGCCAGCAGATCTCAAGGCCGCGGCCCGCGATCGCGCCGTCCTCGATTTCGGCGCGATCGTAGTAGGGAACAAGCTTTCGGCGGCCGATCTTGCGATATACGGGTCCGCTGTTCGGCAGGCTCGGCGCGCTCTGCGTGAAACCCCGGACGAAAAGATTCGAGGGACGCCGGTAGACCGGCACGGTGTAGACGTCCGTCCTGGTGCGCGATCCGTCGATAATCGGCTCATAATAACCGGTGACAAAGCCGTCGGCTTCGCCGAGGCGCGAAATTCGCACGGCCCGGAAACGGGTTTCGAAAAAGGCGCGGGCCTTGGCATCGTCAGGGTTGGCGACACCTTTGGCCGCGCGGCACGGCTCTCGCAAAGATGTGCCCAACACTTTCTGGCCGGCAGCGGCCGGGAGCTGCCCGGTCGTTACCGCACGGCAGCTCCTGCGAAAGGTCCTGAATGCTTCAAGATGATCGTCGTCTTTCCAGCCGGCGATGTCGGCCCATGCCACCGGCATGTATTGACCGCCTGTGACCTCGAACGGCCAGACCGGATGACGGGGAGCGTGCCGGGCTTCGCCCGCGGCAGGCATAAGCACAGCGGCCACGCAAAATCCGATGGCGCACCGTTTAAGGCGATACCGATCAGCTGCCGCTTCCGGTGCCAACCAGTTTCCAGTTCGGATCGCGCGAAGCGATATCGCGGGCAAACGTCCAAACGTCGGTGATATCGGAAATCTTTTCAGGGTTTCCGTCGACAATTGCTCCCGCCTTGTCGCGCGTAATCGAAATCATCTGCGAGGTGAAACGAACCGTCAGTTGCTCCGCGCCGTCGCGCAATTCCGCGCCAATCAGCTCGACTTTGTCGATCGAGACAAATCGCGTTTCCGTCTGCTGCTCGAGTTTCTCCCGATCCTTGATGGCGGCGTCGAAGCTGTCATAGACGTCCGTCGACAGCAAATCCTTCAGGGTCCGGCGATCGCCATTGGCGAACGCCAGCACAATCATCTCGTAGGCGCTGCGCGCGCCGCTCAGGAAATGCTTCGGGTCGAAGGATGAATCCTGAGCCGCGATGGCATCGAGCCCGAGGGCGAGCGGCGTGCCCGGTTCGGTCAGATTTTTCCAGCGCTCGGAGGCGGACGTCACATCGGCCGTGGGCGCCGATGACGTCTGATCGATCACGGTGCCCGGTACCGGAACAACATTGTTGTCCTGCGTACCATGCAGCACTTCACGGGTCGCACGGTCGTAGGGCGGACGCTCACTTCCCGTGCGCTGTCCCAGGACACTGCGCAGACGCAGGAAGATAAAAACCGCCAGCGCCAGAAAAATGATGGTGTAAATATCCACTTCGTCTTCACTTTCTGATCGGTCTGGTTCTCGTCCGGCGAACGAACGTCCAGCAGGGATCACAGGTTCGCATCAGACGGCGTCAATAATGTAGGTATGATATCCAGTCCGGCCAAGGGCGCGTTTTAGCACAACGAACCGGATCAGGGAGTTGTCTCCTCAGCTGCCGCCTTAAAAAATAATAGCGTGTTTCCGATCAAAGGGGAAATCGGATTACGGGAAGAAAACGCGTTCCTTCAACAGTTTAAGCCGCCAGGCTATGCAACCTGCGGCGTTTTTTCCGAAAGCTCCGAGGCTAAACGCGACGAGTCGCCCCGGCGGAGGGACCATCCCGAAGGTCCCACCGTCCTTGTGGACAGCGGCAGGCTTGTGATAGCCACTCGCGGCGGCGCGGCAATTTGCCCCTTCAAGCAAGCCGACCTTCCCTGACTCGCTTGAACGTTCCAGGAGAGACATCCAATGACCAACGGCAACGGCACACCTCCCGAGGCGGGCCCTTCACCCCAGCTGAATGTGCTGGCTCAATACACCAAGGATCTCTCTTTCGAGAATCCCAACGCGCCAGCCTCGCTCGCCCCGCAGCAAACGCCTCCCTCGATCAGCGTTCAAATCAATGTCGGCGCCAGCAACGTCGCGGAGAACGACTACGAGGTGGTGCTTAAGGTCGAGGGCAAGGCCGAGCATACCGGCAAGCTGATGTTCGGTTTCGAGCTGGCCTATGCGGGCGTGTTCCGGATCGCCAACGTTCCGCAGGAAAACCTGCATCCGCTGGTCATGATCGAATGCCCGCGCCTGCTGTTCCCGTTCGCTCGCGAAATCGTGGCGACGGTCGTTCGCGACGGCGGATTCCCGCCGCTGATGCTCGACCCGATCGATTTTGTGAGCTTGTACCGGCAAAACATGGAACGCCAGGCAGCGGCGCAACAACAGCAGCAGCCAAGCTAGAGGCTTTCCCTTCATGGGCGAGCGAAGCGGCGCCGTTTTGGAAGGCTGACGGCGACCGACCGGTTTGTTCATCACCGCCAAGACTTAGCTTACATGGCTTAGCTTATATGGCTTAGCCTGGCTTGGCCGGCCCGACTCAAGCCTCGTTGCCGACGAATTCCATCCAGATCGCCTTTTCGCCAAGTGTCGCGACGAAATCGCGATGGGCGATGCGGTCGGCATCGGTCACGCGCGGCGCCAGCGGCGAAGGGCGCTGACGCCGCGGCGTATCGAGTGTTCCGCCGCTCTGGCGGGCCACCGTTTCCACCAGGATCAATTGCGACTGCCGGGCGCCGATCAGATCGATATAGACTTCCGCAAGCAGTTCCGCGTCGAGCAACGCCCCGTGCTTGGTCCGGCGGCTGTTGTCGATGGCGTATCGCGAGCAGAGATCGTCGAGCCGGTTCGACACGCCGGGATGCTTCCGTCGCGCCAGCAGCAGCGTATCCACCAACCGGTCCCGCGCGATCGCCTGCCGTTCGAGGCGATCGAGTTCCGCATTGATGAAGCCGATATCGAACGACGCGTTGTGGATGACGAGCGGTGCGTCACCGACAAATTCCAGAAACTCATCCACGATCTGCGCAAACAGCGGCTTGTCGGCGAGGAATTCGCTCGACAGGCCATGGACCGCGAACGCTTCCTGCGGCATGTCGCGTTCCGGATTGATGTAGCGATGGAAGGTTTGCCCCGTCGGCATGCGATTGAAGATTTCAACACACCCGATTTCAACCAGACGATCGCCGCGCAGCGGATCCAGGCCGGTTGTTTCGGTGTCGAGAACGATTTCGCGCATAATTCCGTCAGTCTAACGAATCAGGGCCGCCGTCGCGGCATTTTAGCAGTCTGCGCCAGAATTTCCCGGATTCGCTCGCGAACGTCGTCGATACCGTGCGAGGTGTCCACTACGAAATCTGCCCGGCTGCGCTTCTCAGCGTCGGGTAACTGCCGGGCCAGGATCGTATTCAGCTTGTCGTCCGTCATGTTGCTGCGGGCCAGAATACGCTGGCGTTGAATGTCCGGCGTTGTGGTGACCACGACGACCGCATCGACATGCTTCTCGCCACCGGTTTCGAACAGCAGCGGCACGTCCACCACCGCCACATCGACACCCGATCGCTCGGCCCGATCGAGAAACGACTGACGATACGCATGCAGCATCGGATGCACGATCTGCTCAAGCCGCTTCATGGCCGCAGCGTCGTGCACGACCTTTGCCGACAGCTTATCGCGATCGACCTTGCCGTTGACGGTTGTTCCGGGAAACGCCGCCTCGATGGCCGGTGCCGCCTCGCCTTCATAAATTTTGTGAACGGTCGCGTCGGCATCGTAAACCGGCACCCCGGCTTCCGAAAAAAGCCTGGCGGTGGTCGATTTCCCCATTCCGATCGATCCGGTCAGCCCGAGCACCAGCATGTGCGAACACCCGACGTCACAACGATAGCAGCCCCTGGCCGCGCAGAAAAGCAAGCAGCGGCAACAGCGGCAAGCCGAGAATGGTGAAATGATCGCCGTCGATCCGGCTGAACAGGTGGACACCCAGTTTCTCGAGCTGATAGGCGCCGACGCTCGCGGTGGCCGCATCGCCAACCGCGTTCAGATAGGCCTCGATCGCGTCCTCGCTCAGCTCCCGCATGGTCATGCGGGCGGCCGATACATTTTCAAAGAGCAGCTTGCCGTCGCGCACGATCGCAACAGCGGCGTGCAGCGTGTGAGTCCGGCCGGACAGCGCGCGCAGGTGTTCCGTTGCCCCCGCGCGCCCAGCCGGTTTGTCGAACGGGCGGCCATCGCATTCGAGGGTCTGATCGGCTCCGATGACGTAGCGGCCGGGCGCGCGCGACGAAACCTCACGCGCTTTTTCACAAGCCAGGCGAACGGCGATCTCATCGCTTTTGGTCAGGCCGGAGTTTCGCTGAATGGCGCGCTCGTCGATCTCGGCCGGAACGGTCTCGAATGACAAGCCGGCATTTGCGAGCAATGCCTGGCGCACCTGGCTTTGAGATGCCAGAATCAGGGGTTTTGGTTCGAGCCAGATCGCCGTCACCAGCCTACTCCGCCCGCCGCTGCCGTTGCCGATCCGCAAACAGCTTCATGATCGCAGCGGCGGTCTCCTCGATCGACCGTCGTGTGACGTCCAATTGGACCCAGTCGTGCTTCGCACTGAGGCGGCGGGCATAGGTCACTTCGTCGGCAACCGATTTCCGGTCGATATAGGTTTCGTTGCCGGCGCCCGACCCGATGCTCAACAGCCGGTTCTGCCGGACCTGAATGAGTCGCTCGGGCGCCGCATGAAGGCTGACGATCAAGGGCTTCTTCAACGATTCCAGTTGACGCGGGATGGCGATGCCCGGCACCAGCGGCACGTTCGCAGTGCGGATGCCGCGGTTAGCAAGATAGACCGACGTTGGCGTTTTCGACGTGCGCGACACTCCGACCAGTACGACGTCGGCTTCCTCCAGACCTTCGACATGCTGTCCGTCGTCGTGCATCATCGTGTAGTTCAAGGCGTCGATGCGTCTGAAGTAGTCCGCGTTCAGCGTGTGCTGCGCGCCGACCCGGCCGATCGTGGAAGCGCCGAGATAGGCCTGAAACAACTGCATCACAGGGCCGATAATCGAAAGGCTCGGGCTGTTGATTTCCTGGCACTTGGCTTCGAGGCGCTCCACCAGATCCTTTTCCAGGAGCGTGAACAAAACGATTCCCGGCGTTTCCTCGATTTCCGCAAGAACGCGATCAAGCTGCTTCTGGCTGCGCACCAGCGGGTAGACGTGCTCCACTGGCGTCAGGTTGGCATATTGGGCGGCGACCGCACGCGACACCGTGATCAGTGTTTCGCCGGTCGAATCGGACACCAGATGGAGATGAAAATTGCTGCCGGTGATGGGCGCCATGACCCCTGAATACCTGTGCATCGCTGTGGAGTTCGAGCCGCGATACGGCTTATCCGGCAAGGACCGCTGGATAACCGGGGATTTTGCTCACAGGCCTCACGGCAGGGATAACTCCATCGATTGCCGGCAATGATAATGAGACCGTGTGGAATTGTCTCTGGGTAATTGCGGGTCAACGACGCGTAAGTGTTTGCGCTGCTGACGATCTTTCGGATTGACGGCTGAACGGGTCTTAATTCAGGGAGGAGTGGAGAAGCTTTTGAAAGAGCCGGGACAGAATTGTCTCCGCCGAATTCACCGCCACTAAGACTCAAACCTTAAGAATCTAAAAAGTAATTTTTAGAAAAGAGTCGCTTGCGGAGATCGTCCCGATCAGGTCTCTATCGGTCGCCGGAATAACCCCCACACCAGCCGTATGTTCCGACAAATTGTCAGTCGTCAGGGCATCCTGAGCGAGAAGACCGATGTACGAGTGGATCAAGGCCTTTCATGTCATTGCCGTCATCTCCTGGATGGCCGGCATGCTCTACCTGCCGCGGCTATTTATTTATCACTGCGACGCCGAGATCGGCTCGAAGCAATCCGAGACGTTCAAGGTGATGGAGCGGCGGCTCTTCAAGGCGATCATCAATCCAGCGATGATGGTCGCCTGGGGGCTCGGGCTTTATATGATGTGGGAGCATCAGTGGTATCTGGCGGGCTGGTTTCAGGGAAAGCTCGTGCTGGTGATCCTGATGTCCGCCATCCATGGCTATTTCGCCCGCCGCGTGCGGGATTTCGCGGCCGACCGGAATGCGGTGAGTCAAAAATTTTATCGCATTATCAACGAGGTGGTTACAGCTTTGATGGTCGGCATCGTCATACTCGTCATCGTCAAGCCGTAAGGCCGGGTCGGAAGTGGAAGTTGCCGCCGAAGAATGAAAAATAATGCCGTCAATCAATGACTTGCGTGCTGTCCGGCGCTAAACCGCCATCCATCTTGCGGGATTTGCCGCCAGGGGTCGCCGGAGAGGCAAGACGCGGCCAAGACGGCTAGTTGGGGACAGTTACCGAGCTATTTTCAGGCACGCAGTCTTCGACGGAAGACTGATGCACTCCTCCTTGCACGGAAGCAGTCAATTTTCTATATTGCGGATATCCCACCCCAAGCAGGCGGATGTGGTCGCGCTCCGGTCTCCTGAACTGAACCGGCCGCCATGTCAGGTTTGAAGCCTTTCGGCATCTTCCTCGCCCAAGGTTTTTTTCACGGTCAGGATCTGCGGACGTTCCTTTCAACCTGTCCGCACCTTCATGAACCCATCCGACGATCCTCCTCGAAGCGTTCCACAGGACCCTCCCAATGCGGGAAATGAAACTTCAAGACCTCAAGGCCAAGACGCCAGCCGAACTCGTCTCGTTTGCGGAAGAGCTTGGGGTCGAAAATGCCAGCACCATGCGCAAGCAGGAGCTGATGTTCGCCATTCTCAAGCAACTGGCGATTCAGGAAATCGATATCATCGGCGAAGGCGTGGTCGAGGTTCTTTCCGACGGCTTCGGTTTTCTGCGCTCGCCGGACGCTAACTATCTGCCGGGTCCAGACGATATCTACGTCTCGCCGTCGCAGATCCGCCGCTTCGGCCTGCGAACTGGGGACACCATCGAAGGCCACATCCGCAGCCCGAAGGAAGGCGAGCGTTATTTCGCGCTGTTGAAGGTCAACACGCTCAATTTCGAGGACCCCGAGAAATCGAAGCACAAGGTCAACTTCGATAACCTCACTCCGTTGTTCCCCGATCAACGGTTCCGGCTCGAGCTGGAGGACTCAACCCGCAAGGATCTGTCGGCGCGGGTTATCGATATCGTGGCTCCGATCGGCAAGGGACAGCGTGCGCTGATCGTGGCTCCGCCGCGCACCGGCAAGACCGTGCTGATGCAGAATATCGCGCACTCCATCACCGCCAATCATCCCGAATGTTATCTGATCGTTCTTCTGATCGACGAGCGCCCGGAGGAAGTCACCGACATGCAGCGCTCGGTGAAGGGCGAGGTCGTGTCCTCGACGTTCGACGAGCCGGCGGTGCGCCATGTCCAGGTCGCGGAGATGGTGATCGAAAAGGCCAAGCGTTTGGTCGAGCACGGCCGCGACGTCGTGATCCTGCTCGATTCGATCACGCGTCTGGGGCGCGCCTACAACACCGTCGTGCCCTCTTCCGGCAAGGTGCTGACCGGCGGCGTTGACGCCAATGCCTTGCAGCGTCCGAAGCGTTTCTTCGGCGCAGCGCGCAACATCGAGGAAGGCGGATCGCTGACCATCATCGCCACCGCGCTGGTCGACACCGGCAGCCGCATGGACGAAGTAATCTTCGAGGAGTTCAAGGGCACCGGCAACTCGGAACTGATCCTCGACCGCAAGGTCGCCGACAAACGCACCTTCCCGGCGATCGACATCGCCCGCTCCGGCACCCGCAAGGAAGAATTGATCACCGACCCGCAACTGCTCAAGAAGATGTACGTGTTGCGGCGCATTCTCAACCCGATGGGCACCATGGATGCGATCGAGTTCCTGCTCGACAAGCTGCGCAACACCAA
>JGI26531J51214_10001701_pt1 | contig 15293 bp, 9 predicted proteins | sample ThiBiot_500_biof_2_FD_51214 | JGI IMG/M metagenome (IMG submission 51214)
TTAAATGAGTTGCTTGATTATTTAGTATAAGAAAAGAGGAAAAAATCGGGATTAGTCTGCTATTTGTAGTTATGTTACTGTCCATAGTTAGGATCTTTGTAAAATTGATGATTACCAATTTTTCTTAATTTTATACATCTTGTTGTCCATTCTGGGTAACCTTCTTTAGTCGGATTATTATAATGAGTAGCACCACCTGTTGGATCTTTGCTTTGAGAAGCACTGCGAATAGAATCCGTCAAGGCAAGAATTTGTTGATATATGCCTTCCTCATTGATTATTATGTCATTTTTACCATTCCAACATTCAAATTGATAGGGTTCCAAACAAATAGTTTTGATGGATTTGCCAGTCAAATAGGCTCGATTTTTTATTACCCATGCGACCCATCTTTGTCCTTCGACTGGTTCACCTCTTGCTTCAGCATAGACAGTTTTTGCGAATACTTCTCGTTCCGAAAGATCAGCCATCTTGTGTAAGATCAAATATGCTTCACGGAAATAATCTGTTAAATGAAAGATCGGGATATATATACGCATATTTATATAGTTGCTAATTAAGCGCATATTGGGTAATACCCAAAGATTAGAAGAAAAAACCCATTCATTACAAAACATGACACGTACTTCCATTCCATATTCTATCTGTTTGAATAGCTTTCTTTTTCAATGAATAATTATTGGGAATATTTGAAGTGAATAAATACAATCGTTTATTTATCATATGATATATCAATGGTATTTTTTTCGGGTTTTTTCTTAGGGATAAATCCTCTTCTCTTGTCAAGTATGGGAAAAAACATTCTGAATTTATTCTCGTTATTTTTGGTATATATATACACGTATACATATAATAAAATCGTTAAATCACTAAAAATAAAAACTTTTTCTTATAGTACAAAAGAAAACCATGTCGAGCGAAACATATACTGGAGACGCTACCTATTACTATTTAACTGGCGGCGTAACAGCTTGTGGCACGCAACATTCTGATGAAGAATTCGTTTGTGCTCTCAATTCACAACAATTTGATTCAACGAGACCTTGTGGTCGAACAATCAGAGTTACAGGTTCGAAGGGTACGCACAATGTGACGATTGTTGATCGGATGGCTTCAGGCGGAGTTGCTGATATTGATTTGTCGCCAGCTGCTTTCAAATCTATCGTTGGTTCTCTTTCTATTGGTCGTAGCAAAGTTAACTGGCGCTATGTTTAAAAGTTTTTCAAGAATTTTCTGTTTTTTTATCATATTCTTGAAATAAAAGAAGAATACAATACTTGCAAAGATCTAGCAAGTGAAAAAAAACNACTTAAGTTTGACGTGTATTAAAAAGATATTGAATTTGTTGTTCAGTTAAAACTTGATCATAAATCGACAGTCCTCCCATTAATCCAACATAAAAATTTCCCATAACACCACTTCGATTGACAGCACCAACTGTAAAATCGGCTCCTGAATCGCCAGGATTATTCATTTCACATGGCCAAAAATACGGACTCAGTCCTGGTCGATAATCAAGTTTGCCATCAAGATAAACTTTCACCCAATTCCCATCGAAAGTAACACCAATTTGATGCCATTCATTCAATGAAACAGCAGTATTTCCAATACTAGCTTCCATACAATATTGATAACCAGGACTTGGACCTCCAGTTGATGATACATGACCACAAACTTGTTGAGAACTATTCCAAATACCAAGATTCAGAAAAAGACAATATTGTCTATGATTTAATGATTCATTCCATAGGCCACTTATCGTTTCACATTCGTTGAAACTTTTTTGTTTACGTTTTATCCAAGACATAATTGAATATTGAACACTTTTCCCATGAAAATTAAGAGCTGGACATAATGAACGAGATAGATTAAACCATTGTCCTTGAAGTATTTCAGCTGAATAGGGAGCGATGATTCCATCTTGAACTCGATTTATTGGACCATTCATTTCTTGAAGTGCATATTGATATTTTCCTTCAGATATTCTTGGTGATCCACCAGCTTCTTGAAATAGCCAACGACAAACAGGCACTATGTCATTCATTATGAAGATAATGTTTTTTTTTATTCAAAAAAGAACCTTTCTTTTTCGAAAAGAAAACAATCTCAAGTACAGAAAAGATAAAATAGCAAGTTCGAAGATGATAAAAAAGAGAAAATGTTAACCAACGAAGCTTTCATAATATTGTTCTGCTCCTCTTGCTTAGTAGTATACAGAAATTCCGATGTAGGAACATTAACATTTGTTAGAACCAAGGCGATTCGTGGTACTTCATCATCTGGCGGTCGACAGAAACTATTGCATCACCTGTTCGTGTCCAACTTTCATACAAATAGTTAATATTACTGATTTTTTTCAATCGATTTCTCATTGGTTTGTTCATAGATAGGCATATATTATGAAAAGTAATCGGCACTTGAATATAAATCAATCTATAAGTATTTTACAATGTTTGGTATAATAGACTACTTTTTGTATTTCGGTTTCAATCCATTTATATATTGTTACTGAGTAATCGTGAAATCAATAAAATTATCTAAAAGTGAATTTATACGATTGGCGAAATAAAAGCTTTTATTCCGAGAAAATGAGTAAATTGGAAAAAGGGACATTTGTATTTGTTTTTAATCATTTGAATACAATGACAGATGTTCCAAAATTAACCTGCATATAAAACGAGAAAAAAAATGCATCATTATTTATTAATAAAGAATGAAATTAATCCTTCGATTTCTTTGTTTGACAGCAGTTTATTCAACTGTAGAAAGTCGTTCTCGTTTATATCATAGTCATTATCCAGTATTAAATAATGATCATACTTGTTTTTATGAATATGAAACAAATTCAAATGATTTAGCTCATCATCTTGTTTCATATTGTATTCGACCGAGAGACTTCAACCATTCAGCTGATAAACATTGTTACGGTACATCCTATCAATTCGATGAACTCTATTCAATGAATATTACAATTGAACAACTATGGGAATGGTTTGCACCGATAGATCTCATTGATGATTATGGTCAATATCTTTCACAAACAGAGAAACTTGTCGATCAAAATCAACAAATCTATTGTAATTGTTCGAATGAATATTCATTTGGAAAATCTTGTGAATATGAATTAAGTTCTTCGGATGAAATGAAATATACAATTAGTTGTTATATTTTATTCAATTGTACGACATATACTGGATTTTGTCTCGATTGGCGAGAGATCAATGATGGTATGATTCATTGTCAAAATGGTGAAGATGAAAAACATTTTCTCGATATGGAAACGAACGAATGCGATAATACAAGTGAATATCGTTGTCGAAATGGTCTTTGTATTCCAAGAAGTTTTCTTCTTGATCGAACATTCGATTGTCCCGATCGATTCGATGAACAGATGAATGCTCAACTTGTATATGATCATAACATATTATGTTCAAGAAATTTCCTAACAGCTGACTGTGAAGAATCTCGAATGGGTTTGAATTATTTTTCATGTGGTAATGGACAATATATTGATATGTCACATGTTTATTCACTCGATTGTTCAAATTATCGTGATGTTTCTCTTGTTAAACAGATATTTGAACCTTATTTTCCTCATATGATTCTTGATCCATGTAATTTAACAATGTTATGTCTATTTCATGTTATTTGTTTATTTGAATATTGTCCATACGGAATTGAACACTATTGTCAAGAGATTTTTTCATTGAATAAGAATAATTCTTGTCCTGACCGATTCATATTTCCACCAGGTCCATTTGTATATTCATATGTTCGACTTGTTTACACATACGAACAACCTTGGCAGATCTTTCCAGATTTTATCTGTTGGAATCGATCACTTTTTCAATTCAAACATAAACAATCAAATGTTAAAATCGATGGTTTCGACTGCATGAAAGCTGGATCACAATATTTTGATGCATATGTATCATTACGCGGTACTGGCATATCGACAGGAATCAAACTTATACTTGTCATTGAACGTCTCTTTTCGAAATTTAATAATGAAAAACAATATAAAAATTTATACGACTGTTTTACGAGTCCATTAGAAATCTCCTATTATCGTATAATGGATGAATCATATTTCGATTGTACACCTTGGTTATTTCCTGCTGAAGACGAACTTGAAAATGATGAAAATCGAAATTTAGTATGTTCATTACCGGATCGTTATCGTTGTCGAAGTGGTCGTAAATGTATTCCACGAATATTCTTAGGCGATGGTGAGATAGAGTGCAGTTCAACTGATGATGAATTATTATTTGTTGATTGTACAGCTGAACTTGATTGTAATTATATACGTGAAGTTAACTTTTCTGAACACCCATTAGTTAATTATCAAGATCTTTGCGATTCTGTTAGTATTCTCAAAATATTGATGATAAATTTGTAAGTAATAAAAAAAGATTTCGTTTAGAAAACTCATTTGACATTTGTTTTAGTGAGTCAAATGATACGGATGAAACAGATTGTGAAATGTGGCCATGCAATGCTGCATATACTCATTGTAATGGCAAAGTCGAACGACCTAATGCATGTGATGAACTTAGCTGTCCTGTTGATAGGAAACCTTTGTGTACATCAGATGAATATCCATGCATTCATATAAATTCAACGGATACGATCAGTTGTTTATCAATATCAAAATTTGGAGATAAACGTATTGATTGTCTTTTCGGTCTTGATGAAGTCACAACATTATTAAAAATGTCATTGGATTACTTTTTAAATTTGGAAACAAATAAAACTAATCTACTTATGCATTATTTTCTTCCTTGTTGGAAATATTTTGATATAAAAATCCTGCCGAATCAAATTTGTGATCGTCAAAATGATTGTCCATTGAATGATGATGAATTATTCTGTTATTGGCATTACAATTCAACATGTGATAATATCTATGAATTTACATGTAAAAATGGCCGATGTATTTCGAAAAATAGACAATGGTGCAACGGTCAAATTGATTGTCAACCCGATGGAGAAGATGAAAGATTTTGTTTTTTATTAAAACCATATAGTATATACCAAACCCACAATCGACGATTTCTATCAGTTTATAAACCAATTTTATTCGAACGTTTTAATCAAATGGATAATATTCGAGAAAAACGAAGTTCGAATTTCTATTCGAATGATTATTGTCATCGAGGAATTGCTATTTTAAATAAATTCAATAATCAAATCGAATGTCTCTGTCCTTCGAGTTCGTATGGAACATATTGTCAATGGCAAAGTGAACGTGTGACCATATCTTACCGTTTAAATATATTAAATCAGCATGTATCCTATACGATTATTTTTTATTTAGTAGATCATCTCGATCAGATTTTAACGTATGAAATTATGAATAATAATTTGCCGGATAAACAATTGATCTATTTAAATTATCCGAGATTAATCATCAATCAATATGAAAAGAAATACGTTCGAATTCATGTTTATAATCAAACTGAACCAACAATTTTTTCATGGTTTTATGAAATACAATTTTCAGCATATTTACCTGTAACACGTCTTGCGATTTTACTTCTATTCGAAGAACCAACAAGAAATCAAACATCAATTTGTCAAAAATCGAATCCATGTGTACATGGTACTTGTCAAATTTATTTGAATACAGGCCATACATTCTGCCGTTGTGAAAACGATTGGTATGGTAAAATCTGCGATCAAGAACGGTCAACAGATTTATGTGCAAATCTAAAATGTAATATTCAATATGGCAAATGTATTCTTTTGAATAATCATTCACTTTGTCTTTGTAAACCCGGTCGAATAGGACCGAAATGTGAAGTTAAATTCGATGGTTGTTCGAAAATCGAATGTCAAAATAATGGTACATGCATATCGATTGATCAACGAACAGTTTTATACAAATGTCTATGTCTATCGGCCTATTTTGGAGATGTTTGTCAATATAAATCTGCTCAATTAAATGTGAAAATTCCGTCGAATCTTTCGACTGATGTCATACCAATGATAAGTATTTATTTTCTTAGTTTTTCAAAATACGGTGGAGCACTACGTCATCGAGATTATTATTTCTATCAAAATATGAATTCAGATGCCGAACTTATTGTTTATGAAAGTAATCAAATTTATTTATCATCAATTATCATAGCACAAGTTCATTTCAATTCAAGTTCGTTCTATGGTTCATATTATCTTCTTGTTTTATCAAATCGAAATCGAACATTTTTACGAACAGAAATTCAAGAGAAATATTATTGTCCTCATGTAAAACAATATTTAAATTCATCATTAAGAGAAGCATCATGGCTCAAACAAATTAAATTCTATCCATTTTATATGAAACATTTTCAATGTTTTCATGATGATATTTACATGTGTTTCGTTGATAAATTCGGTTTTCCTGATTGTTTAATCTATAATCATAAGGAAAATATTTGTACGTTGAAAAATCATTGTATAAACGATGGTTTATGTTTGCAAAGTAAGAAATACGGTCGAAATCAATTCGTTTGCATATGTCCTCATTGTACATTGGGAGAATTTTGTCAAATACAATTGACAGAATTTTCTATTATACTTGATTCTGTACTTGTTTCTCTTATTCGTACGAATGAATCCATTGATAAACAGTCGATAGTCATTAAAATTTTATTAGCTTTTCTTTCGATGATTCTACTTGTTGGTTTTATTTCGAATCTATTGTCATTTATTGTCTTTCGCGATAAAAATATTCTTCAAATCGGCTGTGGTTATTATCTGTTAATTTCATCGGTAGCTAATCAAATCACAACTGTTCTATTTGTTAGTCGGGTTATTTATTTAATCGTCAGTCAAATAAGTATCATATCAACGAATGAAACATTTTTAAATGTTAGTTGTCGTTTAACTGATTTTATTCTTCAAATTTCAATGTCATTTTGTGACTGGTTATTCGTTTGCATTGCTTGTGAACGTGCGATTAGTGTTGTTCAAGGTGCAAATTTTAATCGAAAAACAAGTTTATCTTTAGTTAAATTTATCATTCCAAGTGTGTTAATATTAGCTATTCTAACATCTGTTCATCAATATTTTAATCATCAATTAGCAGAGGATCCAAAATTAACCTTGCGTGTTTGGTGCGTTATTAAATATTCTCAACCCTGGCTTCGAACTTACAACATATGCATTAGTATATTTAATAATTTTGCCCCATTTATAATCAATTTTCTATGTGCAATTCTTCTTGTTATGAAATTAACCGTTCATCGAAAACGTTTTGCTAAAAAAGAAAAATATCGAAAAATATTATTCGATGAAATGAAACAACATAAGCATCTTTTCATTGCACCATTCGTTATGATTCTAACGAAATTACCATTTTTAATTTTCTCACTTTCAATTAAATGTATCAATAAAGAATGGCATAGTTATGTTGCATTATCTGCATATTGCCTTTCGATCATACCATTAGTGACAACATTTTTCAATTTTATTTTACCTTCGAATTCTTATATGAATATATTCAAGCAAAAATTTCCTTGTTTAAAATGAACAGAAAAATGTATATAGAAATTAGATTCTGCGTGATTGAAAGATCAATTGCATTGGATGTACTCATCGTTGTTGTTTTTGTTGTTCGAATAAATGTTCGCGTCATATTTGTACCATAAATAATATCCGAAGTAGACACATTGTAGAAATGTAGTATTATGTTGGCCATATTTTGCATAGTTTCCTCATCATTACATCCATAAAATAAACATACGAATTCAATATTGAACTTCAAGGATTTAAACTTGAATTGATCGGGTGTAACAGTAATGATAATCGAAGTTGATTTTTTACTCTCGTCATTACAAACATCGTATCTAACCGTGGCAAAAGCTGAACGAAATTTAATGATTAAACCACAATATTTCGGATAAAGTGCCTCGTGTTTTGATAAATCTTCGATTTGTTTGTTAAGTTCTTCAGTATTTTGAAAAAAGATTTCGATTAGCTGATTTTTTAATTGAGTATAATTTTGTTCAAATAAAAATGGTAAGCGATTGAGAAGAAAATCTCGTTCACATGTATCTTTATTTGAACAATTGTAAATTAATATATTATCAATTGAAAATGGTTCAGAATCTAATATGAATGTTGTTTGATATATTGTTTCATTTACTTTCTCTGGATAGATATCAGGCGAATCGGGATTGAACATAATTTTCATATATTGTTTGGCAAAACTATAAGTTATTTTAATATAACATTCTGATTGGCTGATATTTGAAGGTTTTAATGATAGAATTGTGTCTTCAAATTCGATGAAATCAAAAGATGATGTCGAAAAATTGAAATATTGATTCGAAGAGATGCATAAGTGTTCATCACTTAATGAGACTAGAAGAAAGAAAATCAGAAATTTGAACATAATGATGTATTTCTCTAACTCTGTATGCAGCAAATAAATATACAGAAAAGGTGAAACAGATGATTATCTTAATTGTTAGGAAAATCATGTCGAATATGTCGAAAAAAATAAAAGAACCATTCAGTCTGTAAGCTAATACTGGCAATGACGTACATGTTTAATTAAATTTAAAAAAATCAGAGCATAATAAATATAGCAGTAAATATATGTGAAAGTGAAAGTGAATAATGGAAAATTCGTACGAATATAAGATAAAGTTATTTATACATAAGATGTGACTACGATTGATTGTCAAAGCGCATGTGAACTGCGGGCTCTTTGAAAAAGAAAGAAAAAAATCAATGAAATTTTCATTTACGTATAATTAAGAAAGTATAGATGAACTGAGAGGAATATACCAGGAAAATTATACTAAAGGGCTTAAATAGAAAGTATTCGTGGAAGTATAAATTATTAAGAGTTTTTTTTATAATGACGGATATATACGAAAGTTAATAAAAAAATGTCATTTATATATATATTATCTATTAAATTACTGTCAAGAAATTAACGCCTCTTCTATATTTTGATTTTTTGTCAAATGAACGCATCAGCACAACATCATCGATAGATGTTTGTCTATCAACAGGAATGTTTAGTTTTTGAACGTATCATTTCTTCTAACAGCAAATATCTATATCAGTCAAGATTCTTCCTTCACTGCTCACTTTCTCTTTTCTTTCTACGAACAACTTAAATAATTTTCCAACTAATGATATAGGAAGTTTTTTTTTTGTTGACTGACTGCACTCTATTCACCATCATTATCAATATACGCAATATTAATTGTTATCTTTATTTACAAAGAAAAAAAAGCGTCAATGTTGGAAAGAAAGAAGTTTTTTTTTCATATGAAATTACCATTGAATCAAGCAATAAAAGATGAGTCAATATGCATCTGTGCCGAAAAAAACCAATAATATACTATAGAGAGAAGGTTATAAATACTCGTATAGATTTGTACTATAACTACTACTTTCGAATACTCGCTTGATCGTTAATTATGTAAGAATACAGAATCTATTTTTCTATTCATTTTTCTTACTTTTTTTTAATAATCACAAATAGATCAATCGATCCAATATGACAAATTTCGCCGTAAAACTCGTACTTATTGTGCTAATCGCCAGTTGCTTTTTTGCAGCCACTGTAGCTGGCTCATTCATGACTTCTGCATGTATTGCAGCCTGTGCACCTTTGATGATTATTCCATCTTCTTACGGTGCTTGCATTGCAGCATGCATATCAAAATTTCCTCTATAAATACCATAAACAAGAAAGAAATCAAAACTTTAATTTTATATACTCATAATGTTTATCAATAAAGATTGTTTCTTTTTCATTTTGTATATCCATTGTTACAGTATAATCAATATCAATACAAATAGAAGAAGTGTTATAGATATGTTAACCATTAAGATTAATTAATAAATAAAAACTAACATCGGATTCAAACTCTGCATGTTGAATTACGCGTTCGTCGAATTTTATTAATAGTTATTAGTTAAATTTTAACTACATACTAGAATTCATCGATCTCAATAATTCAATTTTCAAGTCTGACATGTAGTTACTTTAGTTAAGTTTTTAGCTGTCACTTTCAATTATTTTGCTATATATGACTAAATATAGTTGATAAATAATTCAAAAATCATTCGTAAAATTAAAAAAAAACTAAGAAAAACGGTACGTAAACAGCGTACAGAATCCGTTATGCCACGTATGCAGGTAAATGACATAGGAGCACATGTTTTGAAACAGAACAGAACGCATGAGTAAAGCGTAGATGAATCATCTCAACTGGGAAAAAGTGAGACTTATAAATGCGTTTATATTTAAAAAAAACGATAGTATTTACACAATCAAAGAATGTCATCTATTCATGTAATTATATCTGGTGCATCATCAGTTGGAAAATCCACACTGGTTGATGAATGTCTGAAAAAGGTGAAACTTCATCGATATAAACGTATTCAAGAAGTAGCACGTACAGTATTAAATCGATTGAAATTAACTGGACAGAATTTAATTAAATATATTGAACAAAACAATATTGATGCATTTTGTAATGTACAACAACAAATTATTGCTGAACAAGTCGCCTGTTTTGAAAAGGAAAAAGATAATAATTATTTCTCAGATCGATCTGGATTTGATGCATTAGCATATATTCATTATTATTTTAACAATGAACAAAAAACTCAATCAGTATTTCAAAGCCCATCATTTCAACGTTTAGCCGATCAATGTCGAAATGGTTTAGTATTCATTATTCAACCACAAGAAGAACTACATGCACAAAATGATGGAATGAGAATTGTACCGAACTATGAAGAACAAATGAACTACACTGATTGTTTGAAATATTGGTACAATCAAGCAAAGATACCGTATTTTGTGATCTCTGATCTTGATTTAGTCAAACGTGTTGACTTTATTACCAAACATATCGCAGGATGTTTTCATTGGTTACCACCTGACTTTCCAATTCCATTGAATATTCCATTTCATTTGAGTAAATCACCATCAACGATGATTTTTATTGAAATATCTGACAAACAAAATGTTAAAATTAGTTATAAAAGATATGACAAAAATCGTCTTATTGAAAAATATGATTCATCGTGTTTGAATAACAGATTTGCTTCGATTTTATTCGATAAAGATTTAGATACTCAATTTCTCGAAACGATTCTGTTGAATGGCGTTTACATCAACAGTCAACAATACAATTTCATTGGTTATAGTAACAGTCAATTACGAGGACGATCGTGTTATTTATACGCTGGTTCGAATGAAGAAATTCAACAGATGATTGCTGATTGTGGAGATTTTGATAAAATCAAAAATCTTAGCAAACGAGCAGCAAGAATCGGTCTTCTTTTTTCGAGTTGTACACCAACGATTCATATCCAATCTGAACAAGTCATTTCAATCGATGATATCGAACGAAATGGTCACGTTTTTACAGATGGTTGCGGAATTATCGGCCGAAATCTAGCCAAACAAATCGTTCCTTATCTAACCAATTTCACAAAACCTATCTTAACATTGAATTCATCCGAAGAAAATCCTTGTCCATGTGCATTTCAAATCCGTTATCAAGGTTGCAAAGGCGTTTTAATGATCAATAATGATGACCGTGATCAAACCATACAAATTCGTCCATCAATGAAAAAATTTACGAGTACTATCAGCACGTGTTTGTATATTTGCGATGATGGTTATTCTGGGCCGAGACTTGGATTTTTAAATAAACAATTTATTATGTTATTATCGGGTTTAAAAGTTCCTGATGAAGTTTTGTTGAGAAAACAGCAAGAACATTTCGAAGAAATTGTGAAAATGTGTGATGATATGAATATTGCAATGAAATATTTATTTTATTTCAATCGAATTGATCTAGTTCATCAGCTGTTATCGAATAATATTGGGTTTGTTCAAACAGAATTACAACATCTACAGAAAAAAGCTTTAGAAAGCGTTGAAAAACTAAAAATTCCGATCACAAAATCTCGTTTAGCTTTTGGAGTTTGTGATCCATGTAAGAACATGTCTTCTGTCTTTTCTTTGCCAATTTTGTTCGTTTTCTAATTAGACGGAGCATTACAACCAGGTGAAGTTTATTTTCGTCCGACATTCAATGGTCGACAATTGATGCTCGATTCAAAAATCTGTTTCGTTGCTAAATCACCGAGTTATCACCTCGGAGATATTCGAGTTTTAAAACTAACTTCATGCCAACAATTAGAACATTTGTACGATGTCATTGTTTTTCCTACAACAGGAAAACGACCGCATCCAAACGAAATCGTACGTAAATCGAATTGTTTCGAGTTGAGTTCGATACTAATTGAATTAATTTTTTCAGGCTGGCAGTGATTTAGATGGTGATAAATATCTGATCTGTTGGGATAATGATTTGATTCCTCAAAATCCGAATCCACCAATGGACTATACTTCGACAGCTAAAGCACAAGAAATCGCGTGTATCACTCGAAAAGAGATGATTTCTCATTTTGCTCGTGCTCAAAAAATGAATCAATCAGGTATTGTCGATAAATATTATAATCTTTGGGCGAATCGTGTCGGTATTAATTCGACGCAATGTCGAAGATTAGCAGAGTTCTTTTCTCAAGCTGTTGACGCGCCAAAAACTGGTCAACAAATACGTATTCCAGCTGAATTAAAAATCCAAAAAAATGATGAAGATGATAAAAACGAATTTATTTGGATGAAAATGTTGAAAAATGCGAAGAAATTCAAAGAAGAATTCGAAACGAAATTAATCAATGAAAATCAATTAAACTATCTCTCAAAAGAAACTCTATTAAATATTCTATTCGAACGACGATGTCCGAATAACTTCAATTATCATAATACTCAATCATTCAGTGAATATCAATTGATCATTTCGATTCTCAAATGGGCAAATCAAGATGAAGATCTCGAAGATTTCATTTATCTATTTGATTTCAGTCAGTTAACCATTGAACAAAAACAGGATATTGAATTATCACTAAAAATCAATCGTGAATATTTATATTCAATTTTAAAGAAATCTCGGATTTTATCCAATGAAATTATTGATAAATATCATCTGTCAGAAACATGTCTATCATGGAGATTATTCTATGTCTCACCGAAACTATTTCGTCTTCAATCACAAATCGAATTTCAACAAACATTTCAACCGATTATTTACGTTTTAAACCAAAATTCTCAACATGAACGAACATTAATTAATATTTCAATCGACGATACGATGACGTTAGTTCTAGACATTCATCGAAACGCAATACTTCCGACAGATACAGCAGCACTTTATCAAATTCAAACAGGCCTATTCAATGCGTATCTTGAATCGAAATTATATTCAATTCGACGAAAATTTCTTCTCGATACGGAGTATTTTATTAACATGAACGATGATCGAATTCAAATCTATCAAACTAATCCGAGAAATTCTTTCATCGTGTTCATGTACGATGTTCAAAATGAAAAGAAAGTCATTAGTGTTGATCTAACACGATTCGATCGAAATATTTTACGAACACGAAATCATCCGAAAGTGAATCGACATGAATTTACTTATTTTGAAATCTTTGTTCTTTCTCCTGATCAACAAATATCATCGAGTTATTATCCAGTCATTAGCTATTTCGATGAAGAATACTTCACACAGAATTATTTCCATCAACAAATTGAAAATTATCAATACGTTGAATATCTCACTGAGCAGTAAGATGAACGGTTGAGTTCTATCACAAATATTCAAATTTGTCTTTGATTTAGAGAAAAAGCTGAAGAAGAGAAATATAAAACTGAAGAAGGAGAACGAAAAGAATTAATAGCTAAATTCGAAGAAACGAAAGACATCGATGGTTTAATGTCGATTCATGATCATGAATATTTATATAAAATTTCCAAAGATTTAACAGACAACGAAATCAACCGGAAAATACTCAATTATTTATTCAAAGAAATTGAATTGATGTTGAAAGATTCAATCTATCGTTCGTCAATCAATGAACAATGGTTGTATGAATTAATTCTTCAACAGAATGACGAGAAATATTACTATCAAATTTATAATTTAATTAAAAAAATGAACTTGAAATTAAAAGATAGAAGTCATCCATCATATATTCCCTATCTCGGACGAATTCTTCAACGGTTAATCAAAGAAAATACTCAAGATTTCAATCAGGATTTTTTCTATCATTTATATTTATCATTGATCCTCTCGAATGATTACAATACGGATGATATTCATTTCAATTATTTCATTGAAATTCATTCTCTAGTTAATATTCAATTAACATTGAAACAATTGACACATCTGATTCAATGCTGTCTTATGACAAAAAATTCTGAAATTTGCCGAAAATTTATTGAATATTTATCAAATAATTTTCAGCCAACGAATGAACCGCATATTGACTATATCATTCAATTCTTATCGATTAATATTCGAGCTACAGTTTATGATCTCGATGAAATCAATCGAAGAATAAAAACGAAACGAGACATTTTGGTTAAAAACGGTGAGACAATTTTCGATCTGCGAGCAAAATTAGCTCGAAAAGATGAAGAAGAAGACGACGAAGAAGAAGAAGAGAAATCCATCAAACCGATATTTCAATTTGAACATTATCAATACGAAAAAATTCCATCACATCATTTTAATATCGGTGATTCAGTTGCGTTAATCGATCAACAAGAATTAGATGCCGTATCCGATGAAAAACCTCCATTACGTTTGTTCTATCAAGCCTTTGGAGTTATTCTAACTGTTCATCCGTATTTATCAATTAAATTTGCTTATTTTCCATCATCATTAACAAAAAATAATTATTTAAATCGTCAGAAATTATTTCGATTAGAACGTCTACCGAATTTTGTTACTCTCAATCGATCTATCGATGCTTTTGATAAGATCATTGAAAGTACAGAATATATTATGATCAAACCATTTTTAAATCTTTCGAATGATCTCGATCAAAATCAATTGAAAATCTATGCACAAGAACAAATTCATCAGTTAGAAGATACGTTTACGATTGACATGAATTCGATAAACAATAGTCAACGACAAGCGATTAAAAATGCGTTGGAAAATCGTTTGACATTAATTCAAGGACCACCGGGTACGGGCAAAACCGAAACATCAGCATGGATTATTCATTTATGGTTAAAGAATTTTTATCAAAAAGGTCAAACGATTCTTGTTTGTGCTGAAACGCATCAAGCAGTTGATAATCTAACACGACGATTGTTGAAATATAACTATCGTTTAATTCGATATGGTGAACCGAGAACGGTTGCACCAGATCTTCATGTAAAAGAATGACTTTTATTCAAATGAATTTTCGAT
>JGI26531J51214_10001705_pt1 | contig 15281 bp, 20 predicted proteins | sample ThiBiot_500_biof_2_FD_51214 | JGI IMG/M metagenome (IMG submission 51214)
TCTCCGCCGTAACATGCAGGCAGCGGCTCGATGTCAGCTTTGCGACCGTTGCCTCGTCAAAATCGAGATCGACGAGATAACCTTTGGACTGCACGATGAGCGCCTGGCGCGAGCTCGGCGCACTTTCTTCGAATTGCAGCACGACGCCCTGATCTTGCGACAGGCCGGACGGCAACAGCAGGGCGCCTGCGACACGTTCCCGTCCCGGACGCAGTTCGATCACCAGCAAGCGCCTTCGTGTTTCCTCATCGAGCTGAACTTGCGAGATTATGGAACAGGCATCGTCAAGAACGCGCGCCGGCTGTGGCGTGGTTGTCAGCGTCCAGTCGCCATGAACCTCGCGCAATCGAATTGCGCCCGCATTTTCGCGAGATGTCTTTGTCACGTCCGTTATCTTACTTGGTCAGTTCGCCGATGCGGGTAAGGGCTGCTGAAAGGCCCTTCAACGAAACCTTGAGCGCCACGGGCTGGGAAGCCGCCAGCGCCGTCGCACTCAGATTGAGGTTAGTTCCGCTCTTGAGCTTGACTAACTGGCCGGTATCGAAGGTGATTGTCGCCAGGCATCCTTGCGGTATGCAGGTCGAAAACGCAGCCGGGCTTCCCGCCGGTGCGTCGTCGATCCTCACCGACACGCCCTGTGCGAGCGCGAGACCGAAGGGCATTAGCAAGGCTGCCTGCAGCTTGCCATCCGCGCCGCTGGACAGCTCGACGGTCAAGATGTTCTGACCATTGTCCTTGTTGCTCTGGGTCTGCCGCATGACGCATTGCGTCGCATTGTTTTGCGACTGACAGGCAACGATCCAATCCTGATATGTTTCGATGAGCGATCCTGCACCGCCCGGAAGCGGCGCCGCTGATGCGGACGACGCAACCGGCTGGATACCGGCGACAATAGCCCCCAGGAGAATAGCCAGTCTGGGGCGATCAAAGAAGCCAATGCGGCGCATGCGGTGAATTCCTTCGTCTTCGAAAAGTGAATAGGGACCGATTGCCGCCAGCTTCCTTGCGCGACGGCAATCCATTGATTTCCTGGGACACTAAGCCTCGTCTCCATGCCTGTCGCCGTCCATTTCTGACAAGATCACCATTCGTCCCTGTATCGTCCCACCTACGCTCAAGGCCTGGCTGGAGCGGTCATCCACTTTTGCAGGACGTGCGTTTAGCTATCGCTCCTCTCACCGTTCGGACCGTATTGCGGCAGTTGACCGGCACCGTTTGAAGAATCGGACAACAGACTGCGGACCCTACTGCAGGCGTGATCGAGGATCAGCAACTTCAGGGCCTGCATCTGAGCATACTCCTTGTAGAAGCCGTGCGAGATCCAGATCGAAGAATGACCCTTGGGCCCAAGCCAGCCAATGCCGCCGATCTGCGCCGCAGTCGAGAGCTTTCGACTGGTATGCGCGCGTGACAGCCCGGTTGCTTTTGCGAGGAAGGAGATCGAGACTAGATTCGTTTGCAAGCAGTCGCGCTTCCCAATCGCCGATGGCTCGATCCCTGCGACGAGCCTATCCATCAGCAATCCGCCCGCATCAGCCCACGTGAAAATGGTATAGAGCGGACCTGGCTCGCGCACTTCCGGGATCGAAAGCAGCATATAGGCCAGCTCCGGTTGGAGTAACCGGAGGATGCTGTGCGGGTCGTCCATAAACCACGAAGCACGGTTGCCGCCATAGATCGCATCAAGTGCATTCAAATGAGCGCTGTACCATGCGCAAAGCATCGAGATCGTTGCCGGTGCCGGCACGTACTCAACGGCCTCTCGATCACTCACGGATTCGATCGGATTGATCACATCATAGGCGACGACTTCGTCGAAGAACGCGTAGGCAGTGTTTCGGCTGGATAGGGTATTTTTGAGCGCCAGGTTGGCCAAAACACGACGCGTGAGTTTGGTCTTACCGGTATTGATAGCCCAGAAATGATGGGCAAGCGCTGCATGGCTTAGCAACCAGCGCTGTTGTGCGGCGAACAAACCAGCGAGACGCGGAAGACCTTGATTGAGTTCGATAAGCCTCTTCGACAACGACACGAGGTGATGCGCGAATGCTTCATCGTCAACGAGCCGAGCGGCGTCCTCGCGCAAGTCTAGACTAAGGCCATATCCTCCGAAGGATGACGATGAGGTCGAAAAATCACAGAGGCAGCACATATGCAGAAAATCTCAAAGTAGCATTCATGTAGCTTGCCGACTGTGCCCATGCGCCGTCGGCTGCTGAAGGCTACGCGGGGTGGACTCAGCGTGTCACCGTCCATTTCTGATTGTCTTTCAAGCATAGTCGTGGATCGACCTGACCAGAACGCAGATCGACCAGGCTCAATAAAAGGACATTCCGTGGGATACGCTCAAGATATGGCCGGCCGCATGCCGGCGACCATGCCGCTAGCGAACGAAATCTCAAACGATATGTTTCCTGCGCCTACCAGGAAGCGCGGCTTCGAAGCCAAGCCGCAGCCTTATCCAGTCCACCGAACGGAAAAATATGCATCTGGGAGATCAACACGTCTTCCAGATCGCTTTGAGCAGTTTCGATGGGTTTCACAAAGGTTTCGGGCGAATATCCGGTCGCAAGCGCCATCAGGCTGCCGGAGTGCTTCGTCAGCATCGACATGGAATTGCCGACACCACAGAGCGTTCCGTACTTGATGAGCGTGGTCAGCTTCGCCGGGCCGGCAACCCCAATATGCACCGGCGCAGATATGCCGATCTCCCTGAGACCCTTCGCCCAGACCAACGCCTTGGCAGGATCAAAGCCGAATTGAGTTACGATACGAAGCCTCGCACCGGTCAGTCTCGCAAACGCCTGCTTTTCATGAAGCACCTCAAGCGCCAGGGCCTCGGTAAAATCTGGACTGCCCTCTGGGTGACCCGCAACAGCAATGTCGGTGATGCCGAAACGGTCAAGATATCCAGTTCTCAGAAGGTCCATCGAAGAGGCATAAGGCCCACGCGGAGAAGTGACGCCCCCGCCTATAACCAACACATCGGTAACGCCGGCCTCATGGACGAGCGCAGAAATGCGTCTCTCGAGTGTATCTCGGCTGCCAATTCTTCGGGCAGCCAGATGAGGTACCGGCACAAGGTCGCAATCGCACAATCGCCGCGCAGCTGTAACCATCTCGTGTTCGGTATCGGCAGCACCGATATCCGTCAGATATACCCGGGTACCGACCGGAATCATCGATTTGAGTTCATCGACGGTCGGGATCTGCTTAGGCAGGATTTCGATGGATGCGGAAAGCGGGCGGGTGTCGACTGATAAGGAGGAGGCCATATATATACTCTGATGGATACGTGCTTTTATGTCGCTTGCTCTCTACGCGTAGTCGCTATGCGGTTGCTACGCGCGGAATGCTAATCGGATACTCCGTCCAGTTTGCAGCCCAGGCCGTTACGCTTGTCTCGAATACGCCATGCCTGAATGACCTCCGGCGTTTCGCGAAGCTCCCAGGCAAATCTGGCCGCATAGTAGGGTATCTGGAACGTGCCCTGTGCGCGTGATGAACGCAGAGACCGCACGCTTGCCGCCTGCAGCCATCATTATGGGTAGATTCCTGAAACCTCAAGAGAAACACCGCCAGGCCTGCAAATTAGAGATCCTGAGCCTAGCCGTTGAGATAGCGGCGCATGCAATAGAGCAGCGTTGCCTGTTCTTCGTTCTCACGAATGTCGATTACGCGCCCGAAGAGGATGCGGTGGGTTGCCTCGTCGACGGCATTGGTGAGCTCGCATTCGAAGCTGACCGAAGCGTTGGCCAGGATCGGGACGCCCGTGAGGCCCTCTCTCCATTCGCCCAGCGCAAATCGATCCTCCATCGGCGTCTTCCCGCCGAAGGTGTTCGAGATGTCCTCATGACCCGGCATCAACGTGTTGACGCAGAAATGGCGCGTGTTTTCAAAAGCATGAAAACACGAGCTCGCTCGATTGATACATACGAGAAGTGTTGGCGGCGTATCGCTGACACTGCAGACTGCTGACGCCGTAAAGCCGTAGTGCTTACCGCCAGACCTGGTGGTGACGACGCTGACCGCCGTGCCAAGGCGCGACATGCCGTTGCGAAATGTGGCTTTGTCCACAATGTTGAAGCGGTGATCCACCATTCCCATATCGGCCTCTCAAACGCGTTCGGGACAGGCGAAACCGAGACGGTTCCGCAAGGTTCCTGTTCATATTCGGTGCGCAAACGCATCCCCTCGCCTGCACGACCCGTACGACTATTTCGATGAAATCGATAGGTCGCCCGGGAAGAGCGATGGGATGACGTTGAAGCCGTCGGCACCCTTGGTGGTGAACCGGCTCACCAGCACTAGGCCGAGAGTTCCCTTCGGACGATTTCTGCGCCGGCGCTCAAGGCATTCAGCTTGCCTCTTGCCACACGACGAGAAAGGGGTGCCATGCCGCAATTGGTGCAAGGGCAAAGTTTGTCGGCATCGACAAACTGAAGTGCCTTTCGCAGAGTAGCGGCCACTTCCTCTGGCGTCTCAATGGTATTGCTTGCCACGTCGATAGCCCCCACCATCACTTTCTTGCCTCGGACAAGCTCGATGAGATCCATTGGAACATGAGAGTTGTGGCATTCCAGGGAGATCATACCGATACTGGATTTCTGCAGCTTCGGGAAAGATTCCTCATATTGCCGCCACTCCGATCCTAGGGTCTTCTTCCAGTCTGTGTTAGCCTTGATGCCATACCCGTAACAGATATGAACGGCAGTTTCGCATTTTAGCCCTTCGATCGCCTTCTCCAGGGTGGCAACTCCCCAATCATTCACCTCATCGAAGAAGACGTTGAATGCTGGCTCGTCAAACTGAATGATATCGACACCAGCAGCCTCTAATTCCTTGGCTTCCTGATTGAGGATCTTGGCGAATTCCCATGCCAGCTTTTCACGGCTTTTATAGTGGGCATCATAGAGCGTATCGATCATGGTCATTGGACCGGGCAGCGCCCATTTGATGGGCTGCTTGGTCTGCTGACGCAGAAACTTGGCATCTTCGACAAAAACGGGCTTCTGACGCGACACAGCTCCGACGACTGTTGGGACGCTCGCATCATAGCGATCTCGAATTCTGACGGTCTCACGCTTCTCAAAGTCGACGCCGCTGAGGTGCTCGATGAACGTCGTGACAAAATGCTGGCGCGTTTGCTCACCGTCGCTAACAATATCGATACCTGCCTGTCGTTGATCGTCCAAAGACAAACGCAGGGCATCCTGCTTGCCCTCGATCAATTCCTCATCTTCCAATTTCCAAGGTGACCAGAGCTTCTCAGGCTGCGCAAGCCATGAGGGCTTCGGCAAACTGCCGGCGGTGGACGTGGGCAACAGTCTTTTCATGATAGCGACCTTATATTTCGGTTCGTCAAATAGCGTAATTGGCAGACCATTGCTCAAGAATGGTCTTGTATGGTTTGATGAAGTGCTCCTCAGCAAATCTGCCCTGCTCGATAGCCAACCGGCTACGTTCTTCTCGATCATAGACAATTCGAGTGAGTGAATAGTCCTGGTGCTTCAGGCTCGGCTGATAACATGTCCCGGCAGCCGAATTGGCATTGTAAATCTCGGGTCGGTAGATCTTCTGAAAAGTCTCCATCGTGCTGATGGTGCTGATCAGTTCAAGATTGGTGTAATCACCAAGCAGGTCGCCGAGAAAATAGAAAGCCAAAGGCGCGACGCTATTCGGCGGCATGAAATAGCGAACCTTTAGTCCCATTTTTCTGAAGTATTCATCGGTTGAAGAGAATTCATCCTGGTGGTATTCGATACCCAACACCGGATGCTGATTTTCAGTTCGGCGATATGTCCTGCTGCTTGACGCGCTCAGGCAGATAATCGGCGGCTTATCGAAATTTTCCTTGTAGGCACCTGAATTCAGAAAGCTTTTGAACAGCTTACCATGCAGGTCGCCGAAATTATCCGGAATGCTGAAATCGGGGCGGTTCTTGTTGTGCTCTGGCAACACGACGCTGAAGTCGTAATCTCGCACGTAAGAGGAGAAGTTGTTCCCCACAACGCCCTGAATGCGTTCATTCGTTTTCCGGTCGACGATGTTCGTTTTCAATACCTCAATTAATGGGAAGGCATTACCGTCGCCTTCAGCACCGATATTCATTTCAACGGAAATGATCTCAAGTTCGACAGAATAACGATCTGCATTTGGGTTATCCCAATTCGCCAGGGCGTTGAAACGGTTGTCGATCATCTTCAAGGCGTTCCGCAGATTCTCCTGACGGTTCGCCCCTCTCGCCAAATTGGCAAAATTAGTGGTGATCCGCGTGTTCTCTGCGGGGCGATAATCCTCATCGAAAGAAATTCGCTTTATATTAAACGTAAATTCTTCGTTCATCGCGATCTTGCGCTCTAAATTCCGAGATAAAACCTGCATTACTGTTTTCCCTTTCGAGATTTTCCTAATTGTATGTTCCGGTTTTCTCGGGCGTAATTCGTCACACCCTCCGACATTAGGAGCGGTGCGTGCTATGTAGCTGAGGGATTGATCGACTAAAAATGGTTTTATCTCATTGAAGCATGAGCCATCTTCATCATTTCGCGGTCGAAGCGCTCCAGCCGGAATTCAAAGACGTCGCCTTTCCCAGTGCTCATAATGGGCAGCCACTCGCCTCAAGCTTGACTTTTTACAGACATCTTGACCCCTTCGGCGACATGCGGCATTGGTTCGTCGTCGTGGTTCTGCGGACGAAAGTCCGGAGCTAAGAGGGAATTCGGTCAGGGATCTTGTGAAGACCCGAAGCCGAAGCTGCCCCCGCAACTGTGAGCGGCAAGCGAAGGTCCATCCATGTCACTGAGGCGTGCCTCGGGAAGACGGACCATAGCAATGACCCGCAAGCCAGGAGACCTGCCGCGATAGATAACGTCCACGGGCGGGGTGTCCCGGTGTGCCGCTTTTGCGATCGGCATTCCCGTGCCGTCGCCTTTGCGTCATGTCAGCACCTTACCACAACACAATGGCAGTGCCGATGACAGAGACCACGACGATAGCAAAAACTGCCCAGCATGGCTCGATAGCCAGCCTTATCGATATCGCTTTTCCCGAAGATACGAACCATCACGGCACCCTTATCGGGGGTACCGGACTTGTCGAGCGCGCAGGCCGCAGCTCCATGTCCATCGAGACAAAATTTCGGTCCGAAAACCCGTTGACGGGCAACTGGCATAATACGGTCACCCGACACTTCAGGATGGTGGCGGTCTGCAAGGATCACCGGCCAGCTTCCGTCCACGGTCGTGGTGCGACCGGAGCCGTTCCCCTTGAGCAGAGGCGGGCATAACCATGCTGGACAGGCAACATCTGTCAATCCTGCGCGAAGTCGATCGCTTGGGCAGTCTGACGGCGGCAGCCGAACGGCTGAATGTGACCCAGTCTGCACTCAGCCATACGATCCGAAAGCTCGAAGAGCGCTATGGCGTGGCTGTGTGGGAGAAGGATGGTCGTAATCTTCGCCTCACCGAGGCCGGGCGTTACATTGTGACGCTGGCGCAACGCATTCTACCGCAGATCGAAAGGGCTGAGGATGTCTTGTCGGATTATCGCTACGGTCAGCGAGGCTCTCTGAAGATCGGCATGGAATGCCATCCCTGCCATCAATGGCTGATGGGCGTCACAAAACCCTATCTGGTGGACTGGCCGGACGTGGATCTGGAACTGACGACATCATTTGCCTTCGGAGGGGTGGCAGCTCTGACGGGATACGAGATCGATATCCTGATCACACCGGATCCGATCGAGGCGCCGGGCATCCATTATCTATCTGTGTTTGACTACGAGCTCGTGCTTGCCGTACCGACCGATCACCCACTCGCGCGCAAGGACTACGCCGAACCAGCGGATCTGCTGGACGAAACTCTCTTCACCTATCCCGTGCCGCCGGAGCGATTGGATGTATTCACGCAGTTTCTAGCTCCCGCCAACTGCCGTCCGCGACATCACCGGAATGTTGAGACCACGGAAATGATGCTTCAGCTCGTTGCGGCCGGTCGTGGCGTCAGCGCCATTCCGAACTGGCTTGTACGTCGGGAGGCTGCCGAACTCGGCGTTCGTCCTGTCCGGATCGGAAAGAGCGGAATAGGTAAGAGTATCCATCTCGGTCTGAGAAGCGGCGACGAAGCCGTCGATTTTATAGCTGGGTTCCTAAACACGTCGCGCCAGACATCAGCTTGACGCGTCTGTGCCCTTGTCCTCCTTGCCGGAATAGACCTTGCCGATCGAACTCGGCGAGGTCTACGGCTATCAAAGACTGTATGACTATCGTCTCGACCGAGGCGAGATGCGTTGCCCGAACCGGGCTGCGCATCTGACCCGTCTTGCCGGAGTTAAGGCGCAGATCTGTTGCAAACGTCGCTGGCGCCTGGGGCGGCAGGACTTCCATCGTTGTAGATAATGCGCTCAACCAGCAATTTGACGTAGAAGTTCCGGATAAGGACTGGGTCACGGGCGTCATATTGCAAGCGCTGCTGATGGCGGTGTCGAGGTGCAAGCCGAAGGGTCAGATGTCGATCCACTCGGATCAGAGCTCGCAGCTCACCCGCATGGACTGGGCCTCGTTCGTCAAGCACCATAACCTGGTTCACTCGATGAGCCGACGGGTTAACTGCCATGACAATCCTGTGGCCGAGAGCTTCTTCAATCTTCTGGAGCGTGAACGGATACGCCGCAGGGGTTGCCGGTCACGCAACGAGGCTCGCTAGGACGTGTTCGATCACATCGCGACGTTCTGCAATCCGAAACGCAAACACGTCAAAAACGGGATGCTGTCACCGGTCGGCATCGCGAAGCAGCAGAAATTACAACCCAGGGGCGTCTACGAAGCGCTGGGCAATTTCCATAACCGGATCCCGTGTCCATAATAAGTACACACGCGTCTATTCGAAGAGAAAACTAGTTCACGCAAGCGCACGTCGGGATATGACTCGGGGTAACGAAGAAATGTTAGAGCGTGTCTATGCAAGCAAACAATGTTCCGCCAACTCAAAGTCGTAGGACATCGTTAAACCTGTTGCGTTGCCTTATATTAGCCTTCGTCCCTATGCTCTCACATTCGGCCTCGGCCCAGTCCTCCGACCAACTCTGCATCAACAACATGGTGGACGTCGACCTCAAGACCGTCGCTCTCTATGAGGTGGATACGCCGACCGGCATCCACTTCGTTCATGGTCCTGAGGCAGGAAGTTGCCCTGCTGCGAACGACGTCTGCCAGCAGCGGGCCCGCCTCGTGAAAGGCAATCAGGTTGTCGTCATAAGCCGCTTCGGCGATTACGCGTGTGCGATATACGTTGCAGCGCGTAAAGGTAAGGCTATCGCCACTTCCGGCTGGTTGCCACTTTCGGCTTTGAAGACTATCGAGCCCTCGCCCCACTGGGCCGGTCATTGGATCAGTGATGACAGCGATGCGACGATCGATGTCGTGGCAAAAGACGACGCCAAAATTGGGATCGATGGCAACGCGACATGGAACAGCAACCCAATCGACGCGCAATCAGGTCAGTTCGGTGCAGTCATCTCCCCCCAAGGCGCTTTCGTCTCCTTTACCGATGGCGACAATATAAAGACTGCCTACGCGAATTCAGCGTGCACAATTAAAGCTGCTCAACTCGGCCCTTATCTTGTCATCACGGACAACCACAATTGTGGTGGCTCCAACGTCACCTTCTCAAGCGTGTACGTTCGAAAATGACGGCGTCCAAAACCGGCAATCACGTGATTATAGAAAGAGCCGAGGAGCGGCGAAGCGCAATGTGTCGCAACTCTCACATTCCTTAGCGGCATGATCGAAAAGGCGTAGGAGATCATGCGATCGATAAAATCGTCCACGATGGCCGACAACGATGGATAGTGGAGAGAATCACGTTTTGTATCGGGGAATGACCGAAAAGCCGATGCAAGAATATGTTGCACGCGTATCCTTACATCGAGTTTTGGCGCCGTTGTTGCCCATGATCATGGGGTCGATAGACGCTAGTCCGTGATGCAGGGCTTTCTTGCTCGACCGCGGTCGAAAGATTTTCGAAACGAAGCGATCCACAAAGTGGTCGCCCTCCACAAGGAAAAAAGCGATCATGCGCTTGAGACTCCTCTCCCTAATCGCGGCTTTGCTTTCAACTCCGCTTCTCGGATACGCAGCGACTGCCGGATTGCCGGGCGCGAACGCCAGCGCCGCTGACGTCGTGAGATTTACGGTCGACTACGAAGGCCATGCCGCCGACGCGGACGAATTGCTCCGAGGCGCCAGTCGTTCACCGACGAAGATGGAAACGATCCTGTTTACGCATGATTTCCTTGCGAGTTGGTACGCGCTGAAGGCGAAGGAAGCAGCAAATCCCGATGCCGTCTCGGCGCCCAATAGCACTCCGGGAATCGACAATATAACGAATGGTGAGACTGACTATCTCACCAGCGCGGACTCCGACGATGGCGGTGCCCATCCGGTGAAATTCAAGGACGTATCCGATAAGCTCAACGGCGTCATGGTCGCGATGAACTATAACGCGAACGGCTCTTATTCTTGCTTGTTCTTTCTAAAACCGGAAAATGGCAGGCTTAAGATTGACGATATTCTGTTAAGCCCCTTCTCTGGCGGAAATTTCAATCCATGGACCCTGCATCGTCCCGGCGTTTCTCCGGGCGTTCGGCAAGATGTTGCGAAGGCGTTGAGTGACGGTAAATCAAATGGCAAATAGGGGAGATTGGGTCACTCCTCCGAACCGCGCTGCGGCGCAGCAGCCCTTGCAGTTAGCTCGCCGCGCGCTATCACGGCATATTCATTGGACTTTAAATCCCCGGCCGGTGGTCTACCGACAGCAGACAGGCTGCACAGCAACTTTGGAGGAACTGAATGACTGATGTAATGAGAGCGGCCGGTGCGTTGTTGCTGACAGTCGTTGCCCTCGCCGGGTGTGCGCCCACCGCACAGAATGGATTTGCTGGTAATACCGGCGCGGCTTCAGCCACCGCCGTCAATTATGACGGCGCGGTCGCCGAAATGAATAGAATGACCGAGATGGATCGGCAGAGAGTAGCCCAAGGGTTGGCATCGCCAGAAGTAATCCCACTCGATATCGAGAAAGCAAAGCTGGCGACAGAGGCCCAGGCGATAATCGCGTCGGGCGACAAGGCGAAGGCCCGCGCATGGTCGGAGCGTGTACACGCCATCGACGCGCGCCGAAACGCCATCAACAAGCAGTTTACGATGGCCTATTTCGCTAAGCATCCTCCCGTCGACACCCCTGCCAATTGCAGTTTCGACCCCAGACTGGGCTGCCGCCCAACCTATTGAGAACTCCGCGCCACGAGAATGGAAGGATATGACCGTCATTTCTCGACCCAGGTCTTTCTGCTGTCCGATGTTCCTTCAAGCTCGGCGGTCAGCCGGTAATCTTTCCGAGGCAGCACCACCAATTGATTCGTGTGCGTTCTGTCTTTCCTGCAGCCTTGCCATGATTGCGGAGGCCAGGAGGTGAACGGCATCTCGGGATAGCCGCCGCCGTCCGCGATTAGCGTTGGGTCCCGCTGCTTGTTACCGGAACCATGTCTGACCTGATGCGCGAAACCAACACGGTCTTGGAATTGGGCTCGCCCGCCTGCCGACCAATAGGTTTTCCCACCATCAATCTCCCACTTTTGAACGGAGCTGGTTTGACGCGGCATTTCGCAACCCGAACCACAGTCCCGAGGCAACGCAAGCCTGCCACAAAGGAAAGAACAAGCATGACATGGTCAGTGAATATCGCATCTGAAACACCCCTTCCGGCCAAAACGCACCACCGAAAGTGCCAGCGATTACCATAGGCCATCCGGAAAATCGGATATTTCGGCGCCTAAGCAGAACCCATATGACGATTGCCATGAAGGCTGCACCTATGAGGCCGCCGATGGCGCCACTCATCGCGTAGTCCGTATATTGCGGGGTACTGTCGTCGCTAAGAAGAAAATCGACGCTACCCGCTGCCAAAACAAGAGCGACGGCGGTCGAGGCGATAAGCAACGCAAGTAGCCCAACACCACGACCTCCGTTTTGCGCCGTGATTTTACTGCGGACGATCATCGCCACGAGGATGCCAAACGGCGCCGAGAGCGGAACTGCCAGCCATGTCGGTTGCCGTCCAAATTGATCGAGTGCATTTGCCTCCAGCATGGCGCTGATTCCGACAAATGCACAACCCGTTAGCGCTCCCAGAAGAGCTATCGTCACGTAATCCTTCAATGGTTCCTTCATCCCATATCTCTTGCCTGACACCTTAGGAGCTCCAGCTCATCAGCCTCTTTGGATTATCGGTCAAAGCTTCGCGACACAGCCATCGGCTCGTAGACTCGGACAAGGACGATAGAGGCTGCGAGATCCGGCCATCACCAGTTCTCTTTGTCGAAGGCGGTCAGTTCGCAATCCGGCTTCGTGGTATAGGAAATACTGGCACTTTTGCCCGCAAAGTCCTTTAGGTCAAACCAATGGGTGCTTTGAGGTGGCCCCGCGTCAGGCCCCGGAAATGTCAAATGCCGTTCGTTCGACCCTGTCGCCGCCGCCATCTCCTCCGGAGTTGGACAGGAATCGGTCAGCAGAGAAACCGTCAACATACGAGAAATTGTCGTCTTGCCATTCGGCCCTAACGGCGCCTCGAATCTCCATTCAACCATCACCTTCCCGATTCCAAGGCTCGACGATGGTGGGGCATAGATTGCCGTGAAGCGCGGATCGTCCCCGCTGGAAAATGGTCCGTTCCATGTCGCCGGAGCTCTGGACAACTCGGGCAACCGCAACGCGGAAGCGAGATCTTGCCAACTCGCCTCTTCTCGATCGCGCACGATTTGTGCAAAGCCGGCAGCGACAATAGCACCGCTGCTGCGATGACCGGTGTTCTGCGCATCTGCGCCCGTAGCGATCACCATGGCCAGCGCAAAGCCACAGCGTGTACATAACTTCATCCGGTGACGGCGAGCAGGCTGGGATTTTCCAGATGCTACATATACCCCAGATGCTGCATATACCAATGTCATGGCTTCTCCTTACTTTGCAGCGTGACTGCAAAAAATTCTGCAGGATGACTTGTTACATACGCCGATCGAGCCGTTCCGATAGTGCTCCCACTGCGCTCGGGGTTACGATAAGCCGCTCGAGCAAAATAGGTTGTGATCGGTGATCGCGTCGTCACTTCCGCTGTTGAGAGGCCGGGGCTGAACACCACGTTGTGTACCGTCAGATTGAGCCCGACACCGCCGATGTCCCAGTGACAGACACCGAGGCCGAAATAGTTTGCGTCGGCAAGCGCGTCGAGATGAAAGGTAGCCGTATAGCCATCGGAGAATGGTAGGAGCTTTAGTGGCAACCTCCTCTGCATCGCCAATGTCGCTCCGCTCCCAGGCTGAAGAGGCAAGCAATCGGTGTTGCTCACCTGATAGGACACATACCCTGTCACCTCATCGAACGGGCCGGGAGCATCCTGGATCGTCGCGATCAACTCGTATTGGTGCGCTGGCTTTGGATTGAATTTAGGCGTTGGAGACGCAAGGGACGGCTGCAACGCCATCGGAATGAAGACGGCGATTGCAAGCATCAACCGAGCGGCCCGGTTCAGCACTCGCGTCAGTCTAGAGCGAGGTCCCTCCAACCCGACCGATCGAGCGTTGATCAAGACGGTCGGATCGTCATCACGTCTACTCGCTTGAGAGCACATTCAAACCACCCTCCGCGAACGAGCCCCAGCCATTTGCTCCATGTTTCAGAAGAACCTTTACCATGTCGCGGACCGCCGGCGGCGACGTGATGGCTCCCCTCGGCCCGGTCCAACCGGACGGCCGCTCCGTTGCTTCCCAACCGTGAAACACTCGCGTCGCACCCTTAGCGCCCGACCCCCCCCTTCTCGACAGCCTGGATTCGGATCGTGGTGGTGTAGCAGGTGCCGCGAATTTGGGCAGGTTGCACCGCAGACACGTCGACGCCGCCAGCGACCCAATCCGGTTCTTCTACGCGTGCATCGATATTGCCCCCCCACCCGGTCACGATCAATTCGGCTTCCTGGGCCAGGACGGAAGCGGGTGGCTCGGGGATGGCGGCCTGAGCGGCTGGAAGATGTGCCATGCTCACAGAAATCGAAGTCATCGCAATCAAGGCTGCCCGGGCGACACCCGCAGGCGGCGCCGTGCCGGTGCAAGCCCATCGTAAGATCTCATGATTGTTCATAGAGAATTCTTCCAACCCATAATTCGTTCATGCCGCATCGGCAGGAAGCACCTCAACGCCCTATCCAGCAGCGGCTAACCTTCCGCAGATGATTAGATGCCGCATGAAACGTTGACCCGCCATCGCGAAGGCAATTTTTGACACGGATCTGCACTCAAAATAGACCCGATGAAAGTGATGAGCAGTATATGTCCGGCATATACCTGGTGTATGCCTGTTGCGGTGACCGACCGAGGATTGTCGCTTGGCCATCCAAAAAGCCGATTTTCGATTGCGGAACACGATGTCTCAATTATTCAACTCCCTGACGACGAGAGGTCGTCTCGATCCGTCGCCGGATCGAGACCGGCGCCCAGACGGATCGGGTGCGCGTCACTTATATGCGTAAGGCCGATTCGCACAGTTCGACCATAATTGGCATATGGCACTCAGGCGCTGGCAACTTTATTATCGAAGCGGGCCACATTCCTGGAGAGATCATCAAAGCCTTCGATTTGCCGGCAGGCGCAGTCGCCAAGAATGGAACCTCATTCCTGCGGCCGAAGCGTCGAGTGGGAGTAATCATTGAGGCAGGAGCTCATGATGTTCGGTGAAACTGCGCGGCGGCTCGCCGCTCTCGGGTGCCCATTCTGGTGCTTGGCAGTCACGCCGGCATTGGCGGATGACAGCGCCGCAACACTGGCTGCAGGGGGCCTCGTTCTGCAGAAGACGGATAAGATCGCGCTTGTATCCGAGGACCTCTATCTGTCGGCAACTACCGTTCGTATCTCCTATCGGTTCCGGAATCTGACAACCACAGACTATTCGACAACAATTGCCTTTCCGATGCCGGATTTTACCGGCGGTGGCGTCAATTTCGAAACGGCAGTCCCAGACCCTGCAAGCGATAATTTCATGAAGTTTAGCACGGTCGTGGACGGACAGCCCGTTTCCTCCCAGCTCGAACAGCGCGCCTTTCTCACCTCAGACGGCAAACCTGACGTTGAGATCACCAGTAAACTTCGGGCCCTACGCATCCCGCTGGTTCCGACCGTTGACGCGACTGAAGCAGCCGTCGGCCAGCTCCCGGATAATGAGCAGAAGAGCTTGGTAG